>ENA-UADX01000308-UADX01000308.1-human-gut-metagenome-genome-assembly--contig:-NODE-308-length-9176-cov-6.069510_pt1 | contig 9176 bp, 7 predicted proteins | sample MGYA00244270_ERZ654266 | MGnify/ENA primary metagenome ERZ654266 (study PRJEB26926, sample SAMN06164990) | human gut metagenome | biome: ENVO:00009003; feature: ENVO:2100002; material: ENVO:00002003... | reverse complement strand
CGAGATGAGCGCTAGTCTCGTGGGCTCGGAGATGTGTATAAGAGACAGCAATGAGTCTGTGTGAGATGTTTATCCGTGAGGTTTTTGGTGATGAGGTGCCACAGATACTTGATGACGAGGAGGCAATGTCTACAATCTCCAAGTTTTTCGAGAACAATCTGAACATTTCAGAGACAGCAAGACAGCTTTATGTGCATAGAAATACGCTTGTGTACAGGCTAGAGCGTATTGAGAAGTCGATAGGTCTTGATATCAGAACCTTTGATGATGCTATGATATTTAAAATAGCAACGATGGTGTTAGCTCATATCAAGGATAGCAGGCAGGGCAGATAATATAATTATTACGCAATTTAAAGAAAAGTAGGAGACAAGTATGGCCAAGAAGCAAACATACGATGAGAAGAGCATAGCAATTTTAGAGGGACTTGAAGCGGTCAGAAAAAGACCGGGTATGTATATAGGAAGTGTCACAACCAAGGGACTAAACCATCTGATATATGAGATTGTGGACAACTCCGTAGATGAGCATCTGGCAGGTGCCTGTGATACCATAAGGGTAACTCTTGAGAAAAACGGTTCGTGTACGGTTGAGGATAACGGACGTGGAATACCTGTAGGTATGCATGCTAAGGGTGTATCTGCGGCGCGTGTTGTATTCTCGACACTGCACGCAGGAGGTAAATTCGACAATTCTGTATATAAGACCAGTGGAGGTCTACACGGAGTTGGTTCGTCGGTTGTAAATGCATTATCCACATATATGGATGTGGAGATAAGCAGAGATGGCTATATCCACCATGACAGATATGAAAAGGGTGTTCCTGTTGTGGAGCTTGAAAATGGCCTGCTTCCTACTTTAGGCAAAACCAAAAAGACAGGAACAAGGATTAATTTCCTGCCTGATCCGGAGATTTTTGAGAAGACGAGATTCAAGGAAGAGGATGTAAAGAACAGACTGAAGGAGACAGCGTACCTCAATCCGAAGCTTACCATCATATACGAGGACAAACGAGGCGATGAGACAGAGCATATTGAGTATCATGAGCCTGAGGGTATTATCGGTTTTGTAAAGGATTTAAATAAAAATATAGAAAAGCTGCATGATGTCATTTACTTTACAGGAGAGAGTGAGAATATAAAGGTTGAGGTGGCTTTTCAGTATACAAGTGAGTTCCATGAAAATATACTTGGTTTTTGTAACAATATATACAATTCTGAGGGTGGAGCGCATATCACAGGCTTTAAGACAGCCTTTACAGGTATTATAAATTCATATGCCAGAGAGCTTGGTATATTAAAGGACAAGGATGCGAATTTCAACGGAGCAGATGTCAGAAACGGCATGACTGCTGTAGTGTCAGTAAAGCATCCTGACCCTAGATTTGAGGGTCAGACAAAGACAAAGCTTGACAATCAGGATGCAAACCGTGCTACTGCCAAGGTGACGAATGACGAGGTACCGCTTTATTTTGACAAGAATCTTGAGGTCTTAAAGACTGTAATATCATGTGCTGAGAAGGCCGCAAAGATTAGAAAAGCTGAGGAGAAGGCAAAGACCAATCTGCTCACAAAGCAGAAGTTTTCCTTTGATTCAAACGGAAAGCTTGCAAATTGTGAGAGCAGGGATGCTTCTAAGTGCGAGATTTTCATAGTCGAGGGAGATTCGGCCGGAGGCTCGGCAAAGATGGCAAGAAACCGTATGTTTCAGGCAATCATGCCGATTCGAGGCAAGATTTTGAATGTTGAAAAGGCAAGTATTGATAAGGTACTGGCAAACGCTGAAATAAAGACAATGATAAATGCGTTTGGCTGCGGATTTTCGGAAGGATATGGAAATGATTTTGATATAACAAAGCTTCGCTATGACAAAATCATCATTATGGCCGATGCCGATGTGGACGGAGCTCATATCTCCACACTGCTTTTGACTCTGTTCTTCAGGTTTATGCCTGAGCTTATTTTAGAGGGACATGTATATGTTGCCATGCCTCCGCTTTACAAGGCTATTCCGTCAAAGGGCGAGGAAAAATATTTGTATGACGATGCGGAGCTTGACAAGTACAGAAAGACACATACAGGCAAGTTTACGTTGCAAAGATATAAGGGTCTTGGAGAGATGGATGCGGATCAGCTCTGGGATACCACACTAAATCCCGCAACTAGGATGCTAAAGCGTATTGAAATAGAGGATGGGCGCCTGGCAAATGATGTGACATCACTGCTTATGGGTAGTGATGTGCCACCGAGAAAAGAGTTCATATACGAGCATGCGCATGACGCGGAGCTGGATGTGTAAGCATGACGCTTCTGCTTTTGGTTCTCAGTGGTTCTGAATAGTTAAGCAGTATTTATAATCGGAGAAAGACATGGATAGAAATATAGATAACAATGTAGACAACAATATAATTCAGACCGAATATTCGGAGCTGATGCAGAAATCATATATTGACTATGCGATGAGTGTCATTATAGCAAGAGCCCTGCCGGATGTGCGCGATGGGCTTAAGCCTGTACAAAGGCGTACACTTTATGATATGCATGAGCTGGGCATCAGGTACGACAAGCCATACCGAAAGAGTGCGCGTATAGTCGGTGATACAATGGGTAAATATCATCCACACGGTGATTCATCAATCTATGATGCGATGGTTGTTTTGGCACAGGACTTCAAAAAGGGCATGCCGCTTATCGATGGACACGGTAATTTTGGCTCAATCGAGGGAGACGGAGCCGCTGCCATGCGTTATACTGAGGCAAGACTTCAAAAAATCACACAGGAAGCATATCTTGCTGATCTTGACAAAAATGTGGTTGATTTCATTCCAAACTACGACGAGACAGAAAAAGAGCCAGAGGTGCTTCCGGTCAAGGTGCCGAACCTTTTGATAAATGGAGCTGAGGGTATAGCAGTCGGTATGGCTACAAGCATTCCGCCACACAATTTTGGCGAGGTGGTGGACGGTGTGATTGCTTATATGAAAAATCCTGATATCACCACAGCCGAGATGATGCAGTATATAAAGGGGCCTGATTTTCCGACAGGAGGCATTGTTGCAAATCAGGATGATCTTGCAGCAATATATGAGACCGGACAGGGAAAGATAAAAATCCGTGGAAGAATCGAAATAGAGAAGGGCAAGGCAGGAAAGGACAAGCTTGTCATTACGGAAATCCCATACACAATGATTGGTGCCAATATAGGAAAATTCTTAAATGATGTCTATTCACTTGTCGAGTCAAAGGCGACAACGGATATTGTGGACATAACCAACCAGTCATCGAAAGAGGGAATAAGAATTGTCTTAGAGCTAAAAAAAGGTGCTGATGTTGAGGCACTTAAGAACCTTTTGTATAAAAAGACAAAGCTGGAGGACACTTTCGGTGTAAATATGCTGGCCGTCGCAAATGGAAGACCTGAGACGCTTGGTCTTGTACCCATCATAAGGCATCATGTCAATTTCCAGTATGAGATTGCAAAAAGAAAGTATGAGACACTTCTTGCAAAGGAGCAGGAGAAAGAAGAAATACAGCAGGGACTTATAAAGGCCTGCAACGTGATAGATCTGATTATTGAAATATTAAGAGGAAGCCGTGATCAGAAAATGGCAAAGGCATGTCTCATAAACGGAGAGACAGAGGGGATTAAATTCAAGTCAAAGGCTTCAGAAGCCATGGCAGCCCAGCTTTGCTTTACTGAGCGTCAGGCAGCTGCTATCCTTGAAATGCGTCTGTACAAGCTGATTGGACTCGAAATTGAGGCTCTGATTAAGGAGCACGAGGAGACCAGGGCAAAGATTGCAGAGTACAGCGATATTTTAGAGCATCGCTCATCCATGGCAAAGGTCATTATGAAGGAGCTTAAAGCGTTCCGCAAGGAATATGCAAGGGACAGACGCACGGAGCTTGACAATCTCGAGGAAGCTGTTGTGGTCAAAAAAGAGCTTGAGGTATCGGATGTAGTGCTGCTCATGGACCGCTTCGGCTATGTGAAGACAGTAGATACTTCAACCTATGATAGAAACAAAGATACAGCTGACGCAGAGAACAAGCTGATATTAAAGGTCAAAAATATAGATAAGCTGTGCATTTTTACAAACAACGGAAACATGCATCTTGTCAAGGTGTTAGACCTGCCTTATGGCAAATTCCGTGACAAGGGCACACCTATTGACAATGTAAGCAACTATGACAGCAGTAAGGAGGATATAGTATTTATAGCGCCTCTTATGGATGTTGAAAGGCACAAGCTTATATTTGGAACGAAGTCAGCCATGATAAAGCTCGTGGATGGTGCTGAGTTTGTGGTGACACGAAAGACCTCGCAGGCTACCAAGCTCATGGATGATGATGAGCTGTTATTTGTTGACATGCTTTCAGAGAATGCTACAATGGTAATGCGTTCAAAGAAGGAGATGTTCCTTCGAATCGACTGTGGCACTATTCCAGAAAAGAAAAAGGCAGCAGTAGGTGTCAGGGGAATGAGGCTTGACAGAGAGGATGAGCTTACTGATATTTATCTGCTTAATGACCAGGAGGAAAAAGAGGTCGATGTAAAGGGTAAGCAGGTGGCACTTCACAGGCTGCACATTGCAAACCGTGACACCAAGGGCGTGAAGAAATAATATATCGTATGACAATATAACGTAAAGCATAAACTGTGTACGGTTTTGAGTATGTATGGCCTTAGAACAGTTAAAATATCTGACATGAAAGGAAGCGATGAGCTTGTTGGACAAATTAAGAGAGCTTGGCATTTCAGAAAATCTGATTAAGGAAATTGAAAAGTTTCGCTCGCAGTATCCGGTGGACAAGGAGTATGAGTCAAGAATCCCAGTGCCTACACAGTTTTATTACGGAAGCGATGTGTGGGAGCAGGCTATAACCGCCGTTTTATGTGGAGAAAATCTGCTTCTAGTAGGAGAAAAGGCCACAGGAAAGAATCTCTTCGCAGAGAATCTGGCAGGTGTATTTAACAGACCACGCTGGGATGTGTCATTTCACGTAAATATGGATGCAGCATCACTTATCGGAACGGATACGTTTAGCGCCGGAGAAGTAACCTTCAGGCCGGGACCTGTGTATACAGCCGCAAAAACAGGCGGCTTTGCGGTGCTTGACGAGATAAATATGGCAAAAAGTGAGGCTATGGCAGTGCTTCATGCCACACTTGATTTCAGACGTACAATAGATGTGCCGGGCTATGACAGACTGTCGCTTCATCCGGCAACAAGATTTATTGCCACGATGAATTACGGCTATGCAGGCACAAAGGAGCTGAATGAGGCTCTTGTATCACGTTTTGCGGTAATCCGGATGCCTATGATTTCAAAAGAGAGCCTTGTGAAGCTCATAAAGGAGCATTATCCTGCAATACGTGAAGCGGGAGCAAATGAGCTTGCGGAGGTATTTCTTGAACTGCATACCAAGTGCAAAAATGGCGAGATATCATCAAAGGCACTTGATCTGCGTGGTCTCATCGGTTCAATTGGTATGATGGAAAAGGGCTTAAATATATATACAGCTCTGGATATGGGTATAACAAACAAGAGCTTTGATGAGTATGAGCAGACGCTTATCCGTGATACAATCCGTGCAAGAATCTCAAGGAAGATGAGCGGAGAGCAGCTGTTTTGTTGATATGAGCTTGTGACATATGAAGGAATGGAACATATGGAAGAACAGGATATAAAGGAAGCAAAAAGAGCAAGAAACTTCATATGGATGGCGGCCTGTGATTATGACATAGAGCCGCTTTTTCTGGCATTTGCACCGGATGGCACTGCGGATATTTACCTTAATCTGATTATTGGGCTTGAATACAAGTGGTATGAGCATGATAAGATAGATGCCTTATTCAATCAGCTGACAGGAAAAAACGCCATGCTTTATGAGGGTCTTTTATGGATAGGTTTGGAAAATGCCCTGTATGAAAAGGAGAGACAAACGAGGCCTGCCTTATATGATTTAAGGCTTGAGTACGCGAAAAAGAGCCTTGCAGGAGTCAATAAAAACAGGGAGTATTCGAGGATTGATATAATCAGAAATGCACATTGCAGAAGGATACTTGGAAAACCCTTAGGTCTTTGCAAGGAGGATGAAGAGATACTGCATGCTTTTTGTTTTACACCTGATATGACAACGGATGAGATTATAGAAAAAACGCGAGAAAATCTGTGGAAGTATTTCTCGTATAAGCCGATAAAGGTGGCAAAGCCACAGGGCATATATTTCTTGCAGAAGGTAGCAGGAGCATTTCATTCAATAGGAAAAGTCAGCACACAGTATGTCAGAGCGAATAGCTTTTATGATAAAAATATGGCCTCGGACACAGCAGCTTTGTCTATGGAGCATTCAAAGAGATATCTGCTGCAGTTTGCACTGCAGAAAGATCCAATAGAAGCGAAGCGGTATGTGACAGCCTGCTTTGGAAAAAGCATGTATTCTGACAGGCAGCAGGCCGAGATGGAGAAAAAGCTCTGTGTAGGAAATCACAAAAACTGTCACTTGCTTTTTACCAGAGGTATTTCATCGGAGAAAAAGCAGACTGTACCTGATGAGATTGACAACAAAAGAGAGCGCAGGGAAATTCTTGCATTTAAAAAAGAGACAGCCATGCAATATGACAAGAATAAAGAGCATTTTGAAAAAAACATGGCAGTGTATCAAAACAGTATAAGGAGACTTACAGAAAGCCTTAGAATGCACCTGGAGACAGCAGATGAGACATTTATGGATGCTTCAACACACGGCCGTATAAAGCCTTCGAGAGTATGGAAGGCCCTGTATCTGGACAATCCGCGTGTTTTTGAGCGAAAAGATGAGGTGGAGACGCCGGGCTTTTCTGTCGACATACTGATGGATGCGTCTTCTTCCAGAAAACAGATGCAGCAGAAGATAGCAGCACAGGCATATGTACTGTCAAAGAGCCTGACTAATTGTGGCATACCGGTGCAGATTTACTCATACTGCAGTATAAGAGGCTACACGGTGATGCACATCTTTAAGGAATATGACGATTATGGTGTGGAGGATGAGCTGTTTCATTTTGTTGCGGCAGGAAATAACAGGGATGGCCTTGCTCTGCGCGCGGCATCACATCTGATGGAGCTAAGTCCAAAGCCCAGGAAGTTACTTTTCATGTTTTCGGATGCAAGTCCCCAGGATGATCAGATAGCAGGGGAGGGAGCCTTTTATAAGGACAGGGAGTACACTGATGCTCTTGCTGTTAAGGATACCGTAAATGAGGTGCAGAGGCTTAAAAACCATGGAATAGACGTAATTGGCATCTTCATGGGAAGTGCACATGACAGTGAGCTTGCAACAAAGATATTCGGCAGAAGTCTTGTGAAGATAAAGAGTATCAACGAGTTTGCCGATGCTGTCGGACGAGTGTTAAATGAGATACTGACCTAGCATTTTAATTAAAAGTACAATAAATTTAAAGCAATGGAGATAACAAATGAAAGCAATATTATTTGATTTGGACGGAACGCTGATTGACTCATCAGAGGGCATCACAAAGTCGGCACAATATGCACTTTCACACTTTGGCATATCTGAGCCGGACAGAAACAGTCTGTTTTTCTTTATAGGACCGCCACTCATAAACACATTTATGGAGCATTACGGATTTACTAAAGAGAGAGCACTTGAAGCGGTCGAAAAGTACAGAGAACGCTATAACAAAATAGGTATATTTGAATGTTCACTTTTTCCGGGAGTAAAGGAATGCATAGAGGCGCTTAAAGCAGCCGGCTATAGGATAGGACTTGCATCATCGAAGCCGGAAAAATCGTGTGAGCGTATTTTGGAGCATTTTGGAATACTGGATATGTTTGATGAGGTGGTCGGAGCTACATTTGACGGCAGGATAGATACAAAGGAAGAGGTGCTTAACGAGGTGATGCGCCGGTGGTCAGACATTCCAAGGGATGAGATGTGTTTAATCGGAGATACTATGTTTGACATTGAAGGGGCAAACCGTGTCGATGTGCCAAGCATAGCGGTAAGCTTTGGCTTTGGAGATGTTAACGAGATGGTGAGTGCCGGTGCAAAAGCTGTGATAGATGATATAAGGCAGCTTCCTGATGTACTTTCCAGGCTTTTCGATTAGCTTTTATGAAAATGCAATGCATTGAGACCTGAGGTTATAAACAGTAGATAGGAATGGGATTTCATGAATAAGAATTTAAAATTAAGAGCGATAGTGTGGGAGATAATTGTCCCGATTGTGCTTTACTACATTGTTTTTCTGAGCGCAATGTACTTTATTTTTGCGTTTATCGGACACACAGCTTCGACATACATGATAGCGCAGATAATATCTGCAGCAATTACAATACCATTTATGTATTTTGCAAGCTATAAGCCGACACAGCAGATGTTTGTTAAAAAACCAAAGATAGACAGGGCACTTTTTATAAATGTGCTCTGGGTGATTGTGATTACACTTTTCATTTCATTTGCGCTCAATAATATCATCACCATGTCACCGCTTATCGGGCTCTCAGAAGGATATGCCAGGGCAAATGAGAGCTTTTATGCAAGCACTCTTGTAATTGAGCTGATTGGCTCGGCAATTCTTTCTCCGATTATGGAGGAGCTTGTTTTCAGAGGCATTGTATTTGGAAATATGCGCAAAATAATGAATGTGCCACAGGCTGTATTTTTGTCGGCGCTTTTGTTTGGACTCATTCATTTTAATATAGTGCAGTTTGTCTATGCTTTTTTACTTGGCCTTGTGCTTGCTGCTTTTATGTATAAGTCAGGGCATGTGTATGCGGCTATGATTGGTCATATTACCGCAAATGCGTTTGCAGTAATAAGGACAGAGACCGGTATTTTGAAGTGGACTGTTGATGGCAGTGTAATGGCATGGGTGGTATCTGTCATATGCCTTGGTATTGGTGCTGTGATATTTTATTATTATGTAAAACACTCAGAGTGAGTTGTTTAGCATGGAGAGAAACGGAGCGCAGACAAAATACGAGTATCGTGCAGTTTTACGAATATGAGCAATGTGATTTAGGATAGTTACTGGATGATTATAATAATCAGCTATACAATAAAAAGTGTAGCTGATTTTTTTATGATATAAGACATGAAAAACTACGGTAATACATGCACCTGTCTCTTATACACATCTCCGAGCCCACGAGACTAGCGCTCATCTCG
>ENA-UADX01000298-UADX01000298.1-human-gut-metagenome-genome-assembly--contig:-NODE-298-length-9325-cov-5.253722_pt1 | contig 9325 bp, 7 predicted proteins | sample MGYA00244270_ERZ654266 | MGnify/ENA primary metagenome ERZ654266 (study PRJEB26926, sample SAMN06164990) | human gut metagenome | biome: ENVO:00009003; feature: ENVO:2100002; material: ENVO:00002003... | reverse complement strand
CAGGATATAAAGCCTGTTATTTTGAAATATCAAAATATACCTTCAATTTTCATGAGAAGAGATGGATTTACGAATGGCGCAACATATGAAGAGATTATTGAAATGAGCGTTAGGAGTAAAAAAACACAGTATGATGTTTTGGAGTCAGATATAAAATATAATCCGGATAAAATATCAAAATTAAAGGATTTTTATTCCAGACATAATAATGGAAAAGAACTTAATGAAAAGCTGTTAAGATCGTTAGGATTTGTAAATGAGAGTGGATATCTGCTCAATGGTGCAGTATTGTTTTTGGACGGTTATAAAGGAGATAAAACAAAGGTACAGTGCTCTGTTTTTTCCGGAATAAATAAGGGAAGCGAGAGAATAGTTACTATTAATCGATTTGCAGGTAATATAATTGATACTATTGAATATATGGTAGAATTCGTAAATCAGAGGATGAATCATGGAATAATCAAGCTCAACGATAAGAGAATCAATATAGACTCCTATCCGCAAAGAGCGTTATTTGAGGGAATTATAAATGCAGTTGCACACAGAGACTATTATCTGGATGGCACACAAATACAGATAGATATATTTAAAGACAGATTGGAAATATCATCCCCCGGGGGATTTTACAGGGGTGAAAAATTGGGAAAAACCTATGATTTGTCGGGAATAATTTCAAAGCGCAGAAATGAGCTGATAGCAGGAGTTCTAGTCGCATGTAATGTTATGGAGGCCGCCGGTACAGGTTTCGATAAAATAGCAGAGGAGTATGCGTCTGTTGATAAAAAACATCAGCCATATATATATTCATCATCGGATCATTTTACATTGGTACTTCCGGATTTGACATACGAAGACGGCATTAATGATAATGACAGTGCACCGGCAGTGACATTTATGCCTGTTAAAAATGGTACAGAGTATGATGAAAAAATATTATCATTTTGTTATTTTAAGGCGCATAGGGTTTCTGAAATTGCAGAATATCTGGGAGTTAGTGATTCTTCTTACCTAAGGAAAAAAATGTTGGGAAATTTGGAAAAAAATGGGTATTTAATAAAGGACAAAGTATCGCGAGCTATATATTATAAAACAAATCAGGAGAAGGTTATATTAAAATAAATAGCAGGTGACTCTTTTTTACTTGATTGTGGTATAATATTTTACAATTTAAGAGATACTGATTAAGTATGGCAGCATAACAAGGAGGTCATAATTATGTGTACAGCAGCAACTTATAAAACAAAGGATTTCTATTTTGGAAGAACACTCGATTACGAATTTTCATATGGAGATGAGATTGCGGTAACACCGCGAAACTATGTGTTTGATTTCAGGCATGCAGGAAAGCTTGAAAACCATTATGCAATCATTGGAATGGCACATGTGGCAGGTGACTATCCTCTTTACTATGATGCTATAAATGAAAAGGGACTCGGTATGGCAGGACTGAATTTCGTGGGAAATGCAGCGTATGCGGCAGCAGACGAAAACAGCTCATGCGAGAATGGCATATGCGGCATTGCAAAGACAAAGGTGGCACAGTTTGAGTTTATACCGTGGATACTGTCACTATGCGCTACGGTAGCGGATGCAAAGGAAAAATTAAATCGTATTTTGCTGGTAGATACACCATTTAGCAGTCAGCTTCCGGTTGCACAGCTTCACTGGATTATAGCCGACAAAAATGAGTGCATTGTGGTGGAGTCGATGGCAGACGGTATGCATGTTTACGACAATCCGGTAGGTGTGCTCACAAACAATCCGCCATTCACATATCAGATGGCTGCACTCAATAATTACAGAGGCTTATCCACAAAGCAGCCTGAAAATACATTTGCACCGGGAGTGGAGCTTAGTGCATACAGCCGTGGAATGGGAGGCCTGGGACTGCCGGGAGATTTATCATCGCAGTCACGCTTTGTACGTGTGGCATTCACAAAGCAAAACTCCAAATCGGATGACAGTGAGAATGCAAGTGTGAGCCAGTTCTTCCACATATTAGGCTCTGTGGACCAGCAGAGAGGCTTGTGCGAGGTGACAGAGGGCAAATATGAGATTACGCTCTATACCTCATGCTGCAACTGCGACAAGGGAATCTACTATTACACCACATATGACAATAGCCAGATCACAGCGGTAGACATGAACAGGGAGAATCTTGATGAGAAGCTGCTTATCAGATATCCTGTTATTACGGAGGGAAAGATTTGTTGGCAGAATTAGAGAATCTGTTTGCGCTGCAGGATAAAAATTACAGGGAATTTCATGCGAGGCTTATGCCCCATATTGAAAAAGAACGCATAATAGGAATAAGAGTCCCGGTGCTTAGAAAGTACGCAAAGGAGCTTGCTCATGGCAGCAGGCTCTTTTTGTCGGTTCAAAAAGAGAAACGGGTCTGTAATACAGTGAAGGAAAATGACTGTGACAATGTGGAAAAGTTTCTAAATACTCTGCCACATTACTACTATGAGGAAAATAACCTGCATATGTTTCTGATTATGCAGATGAAGGATTATGATACGGCATTGGCTTATCTGGAGGCATTCCTGCCATACATAGACAACTGGGCGACCTGCGACAGTGGTGTGCCGGCTGTGTTCAAAAAGCACAAAAATGAGCTTCTTTTGCATGTATATAAGTGGTTGGATTCGGATAAGCCCTACACCGTCAGGTATGGCATTGGCACTTTGATGCGCCTGTATCTCGATGAGGATTTTGATATAAAATATGCTTTAGATGTGGCAAAAATCCGTTCCGAGGAGTATTATGTAAACATGATGAAGGCGTGGTATATCGCTACGGCACTTGCAAAGCAGTATGATGCAGTGCTGCCGATACTGCAGGAAAGGCTTATGGATAGCTGGAGCCACAACAAGGCGATACAAAAAGCGCGTGAGAGCTATCGCATCACGCCACAGCAGAAGGAGTATCTGAGCACATTAAAGGTTTAATGAAAAGAGACATAAAATATATGAAAATAAAAAGCTTATTTGAATCAAAATTTATAAAGGTGTTTGACCTTCAGTACGGGGAGGGCAGGCATTATTATAATGCCACAAGGAGAGATGAAAACGACCTTGTGGCCGCCAAATCCACAGAGGAGTTCAAGAAAATGCTTCCGGATGCGGTGAGCTGCGTGGTAATATGGAATCCGTCAGGTGATGACGAGAAATCAGGTCATGAGCCATGTCTGTTAATGAACCGCGAGTTCCGATATCCGACAGGTCAGTACCTGCTCAGCGTACCGGCAGGGCTTATTGACCCGGAGGATTGCACCGGGGATAATGATAATACAGCGTCACTTATAAAAACCGCCATGCGTGAGCTTCATGAGGAAACAGGACTTAAAGTGACAGAAGAAGATGAGGTTTCGATAATCAATCCATGTCTTTTCAGTACACCGGGCATGACAGATGAAAGTAACGCCCTTGTAAAGATTGTACTTAACCGCGATAGCCTTAATGGAATGTCGCAGGATGGCGCAGTGGGCGGCGAGCTCTTTGACGGATTCGACCTTCTGACTAAGGCGCAGGCGAAGAAGATACTTGAGGATGGAGTGGACGAGCACGGCATATACTATTCTGTGTATACATGGGCGGCACTCACGTATTTCGTAGCAGACTTGTGGAGGTAGATAGAGAATGTAGCGTGGTTAGCCAGGGAGGCGGTTATATGCTCTCGTAGAGCGACTAGCGAAGCTGTTTAGAGTCTGTAGAATTATGCCCAGTTGCCATAGTACATCGTTCTGCAAATAACTGGACCAATAACTTGCCTGAATTTCCATCTGCGGCATCAGAAAAACTTGACGTAGCCCGCTACGCCTGCGTTTTTCTTCTTTGCAGAATGAAAATACATTCTGCGTTATTGAACCAGTTAATTTTGGCACGCTGTACTTGAAATGCACCGGCATGGACGCCGGGGCAAGGCGTTATGTGCCATGGACGGCACATAAAAGCCGGTTTAGTCTAGCATAGAAAAACTATGAGCATAATTCGTACAGCCTCTTAACAGCGTAGCGTTAGCTCCTAGAGAGCATATGATCGCTTGCTGGGGGAACCATGCGGTCGCATGCTTGCCATACAGTGGCATTTAAAATACGGAGGAATAACATGAACGATAAAAAATACTCGCTGCGCCCATATCTGCTTGCATACAAATGGCACTATGCGATAGGCATTTTTGTGCTTCTTGCAGTAGACCTTGCAAATCTGTACATTCCGCAGTTTATTGGGGAGATAATCGACGGAATCACTGCAGGAAAGCTTGATATGGCGGGCGTGGGCGGCATTATATTTAAGATATTGATAACAGGCCTGATAATCATGGCGGGGCGCTTTGGATGGAGATATTTCATCATAGGAGCATCAAGAGGAATAGAATACAGACTGCGCGATGATATGTTTTCGCATATGGAGACACTCTCGGCGCGCTATTACAACAGCCATAAGACAGGAGACCTTATGGCATATTTCACTAACGATTTACAGGCTGTCAGGATGGGAACCGGAATGGCTGTCATCACCGTGTTTGACGCGGTAATCATGACGGTGATGGTGCTTGTCAAAATGGTTGTATACGTGGATTTTAAGCTGACATTATTTGCTTTTATTCCACTTATTTTCATTGCAATCGGCTGCTATTTTTATGGAATAGAGTCAAAGAAACGTCAGGTGAAAAGGCAGGATGCTTTCTCCTATCTTTCTGACAAGGTGCAGGAGAGCATTGCCGGTATCCGCGTGGTCAAGGCATTTGCGCAGGAGGACGAGGACTTTAAGCAGTTTGAAAAGGCTTGCGAGAACAGCAGGGAGAAAAATCTTGCCGTGGTAAAGCTTCGCGCTGTCTTTGGTCCGGCGCTGGATGCCGTAATCGGAATAAGCGTGATAGTGACACTACTTGCAGGTGGCAGGATGGTGCTTGACGGACAGGTTTCGATAGGCCAGTTCGTGGCATTCAACTCATACATCGATATGCTTGTGTGGCCTATGATTGCGGCAGGCGACTGTATCAACACATTTTCCCAGGCGGCTGCGGCATGGGGCAGAATCCGGACTATTTTCGAGGAAAAGCCTGATATTGTCGATATGGTGCCACCGGAAAATGTAATAGAAAATGATGGCATGGCAGGCAGAAATACAGATAATTTAGCTGAGGGTATTTATGATAAAATACAAATACATGGCGATATACAGCTTAGCCACCTCAGCTTCACATACCCTGACGGCACCAAGCCGGTGCTTTCAGACGTGAGTATACATGTGAAGCAGGGCGAGATGCTTGGTATCTTAGGGCGTACCGGAAGCGGAAAATCATCACTTGCCGACCTTTTACTTAGAGTCTATGATTGTGAAAACGGCATGATACTTTTGGATGGCCGCCCGATAACAGACTATCCGCTGGCGGTTTTACACCGTGACATCTCATATGTGCCACAGGAGAATTTCCTGTTTTCCGACACACTCGAGGAGAATATAGCATTTGGTCTTGAGGACAGGATTGCCGACAACCCGGCAATTCTTGATGCGGTAAAACAGGCTGCAAAGGACGCGTGTATACACGATAATATCATGGGCTTTCCGGATGAGTACAAGACCATGGTTGGAGAGCGCGGAGTGACACTTTCGGGAGGCCAGAAGCAGCGAAGCTCGATAGCCAGAGCACTTTTAAAGGATTCTGCAATCCTTATACTGGATGATTCACTTTCTGCTGTCGATACCGATACAGAGGAGCAGATACTTGAAAACCTCATGGAAACCAGACAGGGCAAGACAACCATAGTGATTGCCCACAGGATTTCCACACTGCAGAAGGCTGACCATGTGGCAGTGCTTTCTGACGGAAAACTGACAGAGTATGGCACTCCTGAAGAGCTGCTTGAGCTTGGCGGTTTTTACGCTGATATCAGTCATAAGCAGCAGCTTGAGAGTGAGCTTGGCAGTTAAAGTGCTTGAAAAGCGTTGCTATGCAGATTTGACGATGAATAGTTACGAAATAATAGAGAAGATTATAGTATGAATTCGAGTAAAAATATAAGTAAAAAAGAAATGAATAAAAAAAGCTCCACAATGCGCCTCATAGCCTACATGAAGCCGTATGCCCACTGGGTGATTTTTGCCATTCTGCTGGTGCTGGGACTGACTGCCTTTGACCTTTACAGGCCAATGCTGGTGGGAGATGCAATTGATACTTTTGGAGCAAATGGGGATTATGATGTAATAATTGCTACAGCTATCAAATATGCGGTTGTACTTGCCTTAAGCTTTGCATTCAACGTCGCTCAGACCTGGATACTGCAGAAAACAGGCCAGAATATCATTCTTCAGATGAGAAAAGACCTCTACAGACATATCCAGTCTCTTGGCAGCAGGTATTTTGATATCACGCCGGTCGGAAAGCTTGTAACCCGTGTGACCAATGATGTTGAGGCTCTCAATGAGATGTATTCGGGCATTCTCGTACAGCTTTTCAGAAATATTGTAAAAATAGTGGGACTTGCAGGCGTTATGCTCGTGCTTGATGTGAGGCTTGCTGCGATATCATTTGTGCTGATGCCGCTTGTAATTGGGCTTACGGTGCTGTGCCAGAAAATTGCCAGAAATATTTACAGGCTTTACCGTACGCGCCTGACGGACATCAATACATTTTTGTCCGAGCATCTTTCGGGAATGAAAATTATACAGATATTTGGCAGACAGGAGCGTAAGTTCGAGGAATTTCATGATAAAAATACAAAGCTCTACAAGGCTTTTTACAGGGAGATGCTTATGTATGCGGTGTTCCGTCCGCTTATCTATATTCTGAGCATTTTGTCACTGATGATAGTGCTGTGGTTCGGAAGCAAAAATGTGTTTGATGAGATTATTTCGGTCGGTACTCTGTATATTTTCTCGAATTACATCAGGTCATTTTTCGACCCGATACAGGAACTTGCAGAGCAGTTTTCGACACTGCAGTCATCAATTGCATCAGCAGAGAAGATATTTACGGTTATGGATGAGGATGAATTTATTCCTGAGGTCGAAAATCCAAAGCAGCCGGATAAAATCACCGGAAAAATTGAATTTGACCATGTCTGGTTTGCCTACGACGGCGAAAACTATGTGCTTAAGGATGTCTCATTTGTCATAAATCCGGGCGAGAAGGTGGCCTTTGTCGGCGCAACCGGAGCGGGAAAATCATCCATTTTAAATCTGATAGGCAGGTATTATGATATACAAAAGGGACATATCTACATTGATGGCATCGATATCAGACAGCTCAGCAAAAAGCAGCTTCGCAGTGCAATCGGTCAGATGCAGCAGGATGTGTTCATATTCGAGGGGGATGTGGCGTACAATATCCGCCTGAATGATGACGATATCACGGATGCGCAGGTGAGGGCGGCAGCAGAATATGTAAATGCCTCACACTTTATCGAAAAGCTCCCACAGGGATATCACGAGCCGGTTACGGAGCGTGGTGCGACCTTCTCGGCAGGAGAGCGTCAGCTATTGTCCTTCGCAAGGACACTTGCCCACAATCCGAGCATACTGGTCATGGACGAGGCAACCGCCAACATAGATACAGAGACAGAAATTCTCATACAGGAGGCGCTTGAAAAGCTCATGGACGGCAGGACAACAATCATGGTTGCGCACCGTCTGTCCACTATCCAGCATGCTGACTGCATCATGGTCATGCACAAGGGTCGTATATGTGAGCGCGGTACGCACAGGGAGCTTCTGGAACAGGATGGCATATACAGGAAGCTGTATGAGCTGCAGATATCGTAGGGATAATTTATAATATTAGTTGTATTTTGATGAAGGCAGGGGAAGGTTGGAGTTATAGAAAGGTGACTTGGGATGGTATGGAAAATAAACAATAACTGTCAGATTTTTATAGAAAAAACGGATTCCATCGCAGGCCGGCAGAAGGAGATAATTCCACATGTGTCTGCCTATTATGTGGATAAATACACAACTATTTCAGAAAAAGGTGTAAAAACAGGCAGCAACAGGCTGTGTGGCACAGCAAATCAGGAGCTTTTGGCGGGATACATGCTCTACAAATATCTGGGGATATCATCGGATGAACAGCTTGTCAGAAATGAGCATGGCAAGCCGGAAATAGCAGCAGGATATAAGAATGAGAGCGTAGCTTTTTTTAATCTGGCACACAGCGGTCCATATGTGGTGCTTGCAATATCAGACAGACCTGTTGGTGTGGACATAGAGCATACAAAGCGCATGAGCTACAAAGTGGCAAAGCGTATAATGCGAAAGGCGCAGCTTGACAGACTCGAAGGCTTTGAGAATGAATCTGTTGCATTTCAGATTGAGCTTACAAAATACTGGACACAGTATGAGGCGATAATGAAGCTTGTCGGTACAGGCTTTTCGGGGGAGCTGGATGATAAGACGATGGAGGCTTATGAAAAAAGGGTAGTGTTTCGTGAGCTTGAGGATTATGTAATTGCGGTGGTGATAAAGTAGAGATTGAAAAAATTTCTTGGTTATTGTAATATATAAGCATGGATTGCGTCTATATAAGTGAAGGAAGCTATCTATGGAAGCATAATGATGCAGTTGTATATTTAAGGGGGATTTGCCATGAAGAAAATTCAATTATTTTTAAAGTGCTTAATTTTAATACTGTTTTTAATAGTATGGATTATTATAATGTTTTTCACTGATTATATGAATTCGCAGTCGTTTAAGCTATTTTGCATGTTTACAGTGGGTTGTGGATGTGCATACTCAATCTGGGAGAAAACATATGTACCGGATGCAAAGTCATATATTGCAGAAAAAGCAATAGCATTAATACTTATAGTAGCTGTTTTCATCAGATTATTGTGTTTTTATAATAAAAAGTCAAAATACGTAACAGACTTTTCTGTTGCGTATTTTTTTGGTTAAAAAAATAAGGAGTTTGTTTATCATTATATAACTTAAAGAAGATTTTATGAATGAAAAAATATCTGATCAGAAAATTGTAAGACATTATCTTGACAGACTTGAAAGTGCCATATTAGAAACAAAGAATAAGTATGGAAAACTGATTAATCTTATTGCGTACAATATCCTTTGCAGTAAAGATGATGCAGATGAATGTGAAAACGATACATATTTAAATGTATGGAACAGTATTCCGCCAAATGAGCCTGAAAATCTAAAAGCATATTGTTTAAGGATTTCAAGAAATCTTGCTATTAAAAGGTACAGATACAATTTGGCTCAAAAGAGAGACAACAGCAAACAGTTATCACTTGAAAAAATAATGGAGGAGTGTGGGGATATTTTCCCAGAGCGAAATAACGCTGTCTCTTATACACATCTCCGAGCCC
>ENA-UADX01000296-UADX01000296.1-human-gut-metagenome-genome-assembly--contig:-NODE-296-length-9348-cov-4.211880_pt1 | contig 9348 bp, 15 predicted proteins | sample MGYA00244270_ERZ654266 | MGnify/ENA primary metagenome ERZ654266 (study PRJEB26926, sample SAMN06164990) | human gut metagenome | biome: ENVO:00009003; feature: ENVO:2100002; material: ENVO:00002003... | reverse complement strand
GCGTCAGATGTGTATAAGAGACAGGTCGAAACCACAAAGGTTCGCGTTTCCTTCCGAAAGTCTGTGGCCGTAAGCATTGACGACGAAAAAGCCATTCCGGCTGACTTCGTTGTTGAAACCGTTACAACGAAACCGGACAAGACCGCGATCAAGAAGGCGATCCAGTCCGGCCAGGAAGTGTCCGGCGCTTCCCTTGTGGAGAACCGAAACCTTCAAATCAAATAAGGAGGAACCGCAATGAAAGAACTTTCGATCCCCCTTCTTACTGAACAAGACATTGACTGTCGCGTTCAGTCGGTCAGCAAAGCAAAGACCGGCCGCGTCGGCGCCGTCCTTCTGCTTTACAAGGACGCGCGCGTCGATATGCGAATCCTGGACCAGGTCTTCGGGCCTGGCAACTGGCAGAGAACCCACGAAGTAATCAATGGAAACCTGTTCTGTAATATCGACATCTGGGACGACGAAAAAAAGACCTGGGTCAGAAAACAGGACGTCGGAACAGAGAGCAACACCGAAAAGGAAAAAGGCCAGGCGTCCGACAGCTTCAAACGTGCCGGCTTCAACGTCGGGATCGGCCGCGAACTTTATACAGGCCCTTTCATTTATGTCGAACTGGCTGACGGTGAATTCTATCCCGAACGCCAGGGTCAGAAGGAAGTCTTCAAGTGCTACGCCAGTACGAAGTTCAAGGTATCGAAGATCGCCTATAACGAACGCCGCGAAATCTGTGACCTGGTAATCGTCGACCGGAACAATAAAGTCCGCTTCAATATGAACGGACACACACCGGCGCCACAAGCCACACGGAGCGCCACGAACGGGCAGAACGCCCAGGGTGGACAATCTACCAACCAACAGCAAAGAACCGCACCACAACCGCAAAACAGCGCCCAGACAGGCGGCGCCGCGTGTCCCGTGTGCGGCGGCCCTATCAGCGAAGCTGAACGCCGCTATTCCATGAACAAATTCGGCCGTGAAATGTGCCGCGCCTGTCAGAAAAACGCGTGAAAGGTGGTGTCATAAATGCCCAGCCGCATTTTGAAAGAATCAATATGTACGTCTGAAAGTCTGGCGTACTTATCGGCGGAAGCCGAAGTCCTGTTCTATCGTCTGATCGTAAAAGCGGACGACTTCGGCCTGTACTACGGAAGCCCGAAAATCCTTGCTTCCCTTCTCTTTCCGCTGAACGTACCGACCGAAAAGAAGGTGTCTTCCTGGCTGGCTGAACTTGTGAACGGTGGCCTTGTGGCTACATACAGAGCCGAAGACGGTCGGCAATACCTGAAACTTCTGTCCTGGGGCAAACACCAGAACAGGCGCGCAACAAAACCCAAATACCCACTACCGCAAGAATTTGATAACACTTGCAGTCAAGGGGTATCAAGTGACAATTCTGACACTTGCGCGCAAATGCAAGCAGATTCTTCCGTAAACGTAAACGAAAACGTAAACGAAAACGTATTCGAAAACGTAAACGAGAAACGAAAACGAGTATCGGCGCAACGCGGCGCCGGAGTGGACGACACTTTTGACCAGTTCTGGTCAGTCTATCCACGAAAAGTCGGCAAGAAAGACGCCGTGAAGGTCTGGAATCAAATTCGCCCTAACCCAGACTTGACAAACCAGATCGTCCAGGGTGTGGAGCGCTGGAAGCGTTCTGAACAGTGGACAAAGGACGACGGCCGCTTTATTCCATATCCGGCGACATTCCTTCGCGGTGAACGCTGGAACGAATATGACCGCGCCGAAGTCATACCGTCCCCGAAGCCGGCCACCGTCAAGAACTACGACGACGGCGAAGACTTCCTGGACGACGGTGAATAATCATGGCCGACAACATCTGGACGGCCGCTGTCGAAGGTATCGCCGCCAGAGGTAGGGCGAACAATGGCGCCGAAGGCGACTACCGCGACGAAGAAGGCTTCCTGTGCTGTGGCAAATGCCACACCAGGAAAGAAGGCGACATCACGATCGGCGAAAAAACGCTTCGCGTTCCGCACCTGTGCAAGTGCGAATCAGAAGCCAGCCGCCAACGTGAAGCCGAAGAAAAGGCCGCCGAATTCCGGAAGCAATGCGAACGGCTTCGCAAAGACGGGATCACTGATCCGTCGTACCTGTCCCAGAACTTCACCCAGGACGGCAACCGCAACGCCAGAATTTCCGACGTGTGCCGCCGCTATGTGGAACACTGGCCGGAAATGAAGGCTGACAATATCGGAATCCTGTTTTATGGCGGCGTCGGGACCGGAAAGTCATTCCTGGCCTGTTGCATAGCAAACGCCTTGATCGACAAACAGGTCCGCGCCAGCGTGACGAACTTTCCCCGAATCCTGAACAAACTTCAAGGCTTCGGCGAAGATAAACAGGAATTCCTGGACAAGCTGTCCCGATATGACCTTCTTGTCATCGACGACCTGGGCGTCGAAAGGGACACGTCCTATTCCGTGGAACAGGTCTTCAACGTCATAGACGCCAGAAGCCGCACCGGAAAGCCCTTGATCGTCACGACAAACCTTTCCCTGGCCGACCTTCAAAACCCGTCGTCCCTGGGATATGCCCGAATTTATGACCGAATTCTGGAAATGTGTCCGATCAGGCTGAAACTGGCCGGAGATTCCAGAAGAACCCAGAACGCACAAGAACGCCGCGACAAGGCGAAGCGCCTTCTGGGGCTTGAAAGGACGTGACAGAGTGAAACACTATAAACTGACAATCCCTGGCCTTCTGCCAGGACTGAACGAATATGTGGACGCTGAACGCGGCGCCAAAGGCAAATACAAGGCCGCCGCTATGAAGAAACAGGCCGAAAACGTGATCGGCTACATGATCAAGACCCAGCTTCGCGGCGTCCGCTTCACCCGTCCCGTGGTGATACATTACACCTGGATCGAACCGAACCGCCGGAGAGATAAAGACAATATCGCTTTCGCGAAGAAGTTCATTCAGGACAGCCTTGTCCACGCCGGCGTTCTTCAAAATGACGGCTGGAAACACATTGAACACTTTACCGACGACTTCGCTGTGGACCCGAAGAACCCCCGTGTCGAAGTCGTAATCGAAGAATTTGAAGGAGGAAACAAAAAATGACTGTACGCGCAAAACTGAAAGACCTTGCACCTGGAACCGTATTCAACGCCGGCCCGATCGACGTCCGCGTCCTGGAACACTTCACCGACGGAAGAACCCTTCTGATCGCCGATACCTGTATCGCTGACCGCCACTTCGCGGATCGGCCGTTCAAGACCAGACCGGAAAAGCCGGCCGCAAATCCGAACGACTGGCGCTTTTCAAACCTGAATCGTGAACTGAACACGGAATTCCTGGCCGCGTTCGACCAGGCCGAAGGCCCTATCCGTTCAAAGGACATCTTAACGGCTGACTGGTCCCTGGCTGATCACGAGGGCGGCGAAGGTTACGGAACCATTCAGGCGAAGATCGCCCTTCTGACACAAACCATGTATGAGAAATACGCCGATCAGGACCTTCTTGAACTTGACGACTGGTGGTGGCTGATCACCCCGTACGCCGGCTGCTCGAACTATGCGCGCCATGTCTACACGGACGGCAGTCTGAACTACGGCTACGCGTACGGTGGCCACCGTGGCGTTCGGCCGGCTTTCTTCGTGGAATCTGGGATCGCGTTATCCGTGGAGCCTGACCAGGTTGAACTTTCCACTTCTGCCCTGTTGGCCGAATTCACTTCGAAACAGCTTGTCGAAGAAGTCCTTCGCAGAATTGCCGAAGGCCAGGAAGACGGTGACGACAATGAAGAAGACGACTTTTAAGCAATGCGCCGCCGGCGACGTCTTCGAACATCAGGGACAAGCCCTGATCAAGACCACGAAGCCGAACACAGCGGTCAACCTGAACAGTGGCGCCTTCGCGCACTTTCACGACGGTTCCCTGGTGGACAGAAGCGACCTTCTCCTGATCCACCAGGCGGACCTTCCGTCCGAAATGCCGGACAGCCTGAAAGGAGGTCGAAACAATGGGTAACAAATCCGCCCTTCAACTGGAAGTCGAAAAAGAAATGGGCTTCGAAATCGACGAAGACCTGTTCGCATACTTAGAGCATTACGCCAGAAGAAAACTGGAAGTCGCCAACAAAAGCGCCGGCCGCGCCTGGGGCGAAGACGGCTACGGCGACGAATACCTTTCACTTCTGATCCCCGACGTGATCCGCGAAATGGCCTTTTCTGCTTACTGTGACAAACGGTCAGCGGAAAACCTGGCCGCCAGAAAGGCGGTGCCGTAATGAAAAACGAAAACGCCATAATGGACCGCATAAAAGCCAGGATCGCATATCACGCCAACGAACACCGGCACACATACGAAATCGGAAAAGGCGTCATGGACTTCCTGGCGCGCGACCTTCTGGCCGATTTTAAGGCCGCCGGCGGTTTACTTCCGCCGGTAGCCCTTGACGGTGACGTCTATGTCATATACCGCCGAAAGCCGGTGAAAGCAAAGGTCATTTTTATCGGAATCAACGCCGACAGACTTTTCTTCTTCAACGTGCTTCGCGGAAATATAAAGGCGAACTTCCAGACGTGCCAGTTCACCGAAAACGACATAGGCCGAAGCGTATTCCTTACCCTGGAAGAAGCCGAAAAGGCGGTGGCCTAAATGAAAAAGAAGAAATCAAACCTTCCGAAGTGGAAATATGACTTTTCGTGTAAGAAATGCCGTCATATTCAATACGTCAAGGACAAGGCAAAGCGCCGCGACGGCGACTATTGTATAAAATTCATAGAACGGACCGACGCCGGCCTTCCTTCCCCGATTCACGCTGACGACGATCGTGTCGTCCGCTGTGACTGCTTCGAAGCAATTCCGGAAGAAGGTGATTCCGAATGATACCGTTTCCGGAAAAGAAATATTCGGTGATATACGCCGATCCGCCGTGGAACTACGCGGCCGGTGGAAAGACACGAAACGTCGAAAGACACTATCGCACAATGAAGCCGGAAGACATCTATTCCCTTCCGGTTCAGGATATAGCCGAAGACGACTGCCTTCTGTTCCTGTGGGCCACATTCCCGAACCTGGACGTCGCCCTGGAAACGATCCGGCGCTGGGGCTTCCAGTACAAAACAGCCGCCTTCGTCTGGGTGAAGCGAAACCGAAAAGCGGCTTCCTGGTTCTGGGGCCTGGGAAACTGGACACGCGCAAACGCGGAAATCTGTCTTCTGGCCACAAAAGGCAAACCGAAGCGCGCGTCAGCGTCGGTCCATAGCATAATCGACGCCCCGATCGGCCGACACAGTGAAAAGCCGGCCGAAACCCGTGACAGGATCGCCCAGCTTGCGGGGGGGGATCAATGATCGAACTATTTGCAAGAAAGACCGCCCCTGGCTGGGATTCCTGGGGCGACGAAGTGGAAGGCGGTGAAACCGAATGAACAAACTAAAAAGATTCAAGATCGGACTGTTTACAATCACCCTGGGAATGGTCCTGGTGGGCGCGTCCTTCGCCCTGGCTGACGATAAAGCAGTCGCCGAAGGAATTATCCTACCGGAAGAATTAAACGAAACCGCGGCCATTCTGACGTCGTCTGTGGCTATCGCAGAAAATGAACCAACCACACAGCCGGAGGAATGGATCGACGCCGTGGCGACGGCTTACTGTCCTTGTGAAATATGCTGCGGAAAATGGGCGCTGAATCGCCCTGACGGTATCGTCTACACGGCCAGCGGAGCAATAGCCGAAGAAGGCGTCACAATCGCGGCCGACTGGTCCGTCTATTCGCCAGGCACTATCCTTTACATAGAAGGCATAGGCGAACGGACTGTCCAGGATCGCGGCGAAGCCATAAGCGGCCAGAAGATCGACGTATTCTTCAATAGTCACGAAGACGCCCTTCGCTTCGGCCGCCAGGAAATCCGAATCAAAGTTATTTCTGATACAGAGAGGTAAAACGATATGGAAATCAAAACACTTGTAACGAAAGCACATGAAACGCCGCGAAACACGGATTCTGGGAACCACCCCTTCCTTTTGGAACGGCGATCGCACTGATTCACAGTGAACTTTCCGAAGCCCTGGAAGAAGAACGCAACGGGAACCCCGACATCTGGTTCGCTTGTAACGAAAGCGACAACTTTATTTGCACCCCACAAGACGAAACCGAATGTCTTATGTACGGCAAAGAAAGCCTTTGCAAGTACAGAAGCAGAAAACCCGAAGGCGTGGCCGTCGAACTGGCTGACGCGGTGATCCGGATCGCGGACCTTTGCGGACACCTGGGAATCGACCTGGAAGAAGTAATCGAAATCAAAATGGCCTACAATGAAGGCCGCCCGTACAAACACGGAAAGAAATTCTGATCCCGAAGGGAGGAAACACAATGAATCAGTGTCAACTTATGGGGCGCCTGGTACGCGACCCCAAACTGAAATACACGCCACAAGGAACGGCCGTCATGTCGTTCACCTTGGCCGTCGACCGCCGTTTCAATCGCGACAAGGCCGACTATATCAATATTATCGCGTGGCGCCAGACTGCTGAATTCGTCGCGAAGCACTTCGCCAAAGGCCAGCGCGTCGCGATCGTCGGAAGCATACAGACACGATCCTGGGAAGATAACGACGGCGCCAAACACAAGGCCGTCGAAATCGTCGCCGATTCTGTCTATTTTGCGGACGCCAAAAAGGAAAGCGCCGCCGGAAGCTACGCCGAAAGCGCCATGACGTCCGAAGGCTTCGAAGTGACCGCCGAAGATATTCCGTTCTGAAAATAGACTGGGGAAAGGCGGTGAAGATACATGGACAAACCCAAAGAAAGCAAAGTCAGAACAAGGGTCATGGAAATCCTTCGGAACCATGATCAGGAAGCGCGTGTCATAGAAGCACAGATCGCCGCCGAAAAGGAAGCCCTGGAAGCCGACCTGGAATTCATTCTTGAATCGGCTTACCCGTCCAGTCAGTTATCCGACGCCGGCGCCCGCGTCCAGTCTTCACCTGACCCAGACGGAAGACTGGTTCGCATGGTCGACAAGCGCGACCGAAGAAGACAAAGAGCAAACGAAGCGATCGGCAATCTGGAACGCCAGCTTCAACAGATCACAGAGGTTCAAAACCTGGTCTATACCCTGGACACCCGTTCGAAATGCGCCCTTCTTGCCCTGTACTATCCTTACAGGTCATACGACGAAGCGGCCGAATTCCTTCAAGTCGAAAGGACAACCGTCTATCGACAAAGAGAAATCGCCCTGAACAGGCTTTTCGCCAGGGCTGAACGGTCAAAAGCCTTCCGCGAATAAAAATTTATGCAACTATGTGCAACTGTTTGCAACTACTTGCAACTATGTGCAACTGTCAGCAAGAAAAATATATGGTATAACATCATTGTGGACTTGCGCGTCCACCCTCCTAATGATATAGGGTACAGGAAGACGTTCCTTCGGGAGCGTCTTTTTTGTACCCGAATTCAGAGGAAATACCGAAAATCAGAAAGGAAGGTGTGAATCATGGCAAAGCTAACGCCGAAACAAGCCCGTTTCTGTGAAGAATATCTGGTCGACCTGAACGCGACACAGGCCGCGATCCGCGCCGGATATTCTGTGGAATCAGCCGGAAGTATTGGAAGTGAAAACTTGACAAAACCTGAAATTCGCGCGCGCATAGAAACCGCAATGGCCGAAAGGTCCAAAAGAACCGGAATCAACGCCGACCGCGTTCTTCGGGAACTGGGACGAATCGCCTTCGTGAATCCGAAGGACGTCCTTGACTTACAGACTGCGGAAGTGAAGCCGGACACCAGCGACGACGATCTGGCGGCTATCGCCGGAATGAAAGTCAAATATGTCCCACATAAGGACTTCGACGAAAACGGCGATCCTGTCATTGAACAGGCAATCGAACGCGAAGTCAAACTATGCGACAAACTGAAAGCGCTTGAACTTTGCGGCCGTCACCTGGGAATGTTCAAAGACAATCCCGAAGCAAATGTCCCTGTAACGGTGGTGATCAATTATGACTACGGCGGCGAAGATTGAATTCAAGGCGGCGGCACAGTTTAACCCTGTCTTCCGCCCCGTCAACGAATGGCGCGGCCGATATAGGATTCTGAAAGGTTCAGCCGGTTCCGGAAAGTCTGTGAATATCGCCCAGGACTATATCGCGAAACTGTCCGATCCGGCCTATACCGGCGCGAACCTTCTTGTCGTGCGAAAGATTGAAGAAACAAACCGCGACAGTACCTTCGCCGAATTACAGGCGGCAATATACAGAATGTTCGGTCCCTATGCCGACCGCTTCTGGAAAGTGAATCTGAATCCGCTTGCGCTGGAATGTAAGATCACCGGAAACAGAATCATTTTTCGCGGTGTCAAAGATCAGCGACAGCGTGAAAAGGTGAAGTCGATCACCTTCAAGAACGGGAAACTGGTCTGGATATGGTGCGAAGAAGCGACAGAACTTCTTTCCGAAGACGTCGACATTCTGGACGACCGTCTTCGTGGTAATCTGAACGAACTGAATCCGAATCTGTACTACCAGATAACAATGACGTTCAACCCAGTCAGCGCGACGCACTGGATCAAAGGGCGGTACTTCGACAAGGCCGATCCCGACGTCCTGGCCCACCATTCAACATATAAGACAAACCGATTCATAGACCCAGCCTATTTTCGCCGTATGGAGCGACGCAAGGAAGAAGACCCCGAAGGTTATCGCGTCTATGGCCTGGGTGAATGGGGCGAACTGGGCGGCCTGATCCTGACGAACTTCGAAGTCCACGACTTCAAGACCGGAAAAGACAACTTCGACGCCTTCTATTATGGCCAGGACTTCGGCTATAACCACGCGGACGCCATTCTGGGCGTCGGCTGGAAAGACGGCGAAGTGTATATCTGTTCCGAAATCTATGTCTTTGAAAAGGACACCGAAGAAATTATCAGTCTGGCCAAACAGAACAAAGTTGACCAACGTGTCGAAATGTTCTGCGATTCCGCTGAACCGGACAGGATCAAGACCTGGTCAAAGGCTGGCTTCCGCGCCTACCCTGTGAAGAAAGAGCCTGGAAGCGTGAAAGCACAAATCGACTGGCTGAAAGGCCGGAAAATCCACATTCACCCGTCATGCGTGAATGTACTGAAAGAAGTCCAACAATGGAAATGGAAAAAGGACCCGACGTCCGGTCTTTACATAGACGAACCGGTCGAATTTATGGACGACGCTATGGCCGCCCTTCGCTATTCGGTCGAACGTCTTCGTCGTGGTTCTTCTATCGAAGTATTGAAGTGAGGTGTAAAAAATGGCCGAATTATCTGTTATGGACCGGATCAATATGATTCTGTCCCTGTCTCTTATACACATCTCCGAGCCCACGAGACTAGCGCTCATCTCG
>ENA-UADX01000282-UADX01000282.1-human-gut-metagenome-genome-assembly--contig:-NODE-282-length-9643-cov-6.132249_pt1 | contig 9643 bp, 5 predicted proteins | sample MGYA00244270_ERZ654266 | MGnify/ENA primary metagenome ERZ654266 (study PRJEB26926, sample SAMN06164990) | human gut metagenome | biome: ENVO:00009003; feature: ENVO:2100002; material: ENVO:00002003... | reverse complement strand
GGCTCGGAGATGTGTATAAGAGACAGGAATAGCCCAAATCTCAACAAAAAAAACATAAAAAACAGTGTTTTATTTTGTAGTGTCTTGAAATTGCACTATCTTTGCACTCGAAAAGAAATAAATACATTAATAATATAAAAGAAAGCAAGTATGATTCTTTTTTTTAGAACTCCATCTAAGAGTGTGATTGCGACCGAGATTGACCACAAACCATCTCAGGACGAAATCAATGAACTTTGTTGGCTTTATGGTGACGCGACTTTAGAGGACGCCCAGCAGTTGCAGGGCTTCTATGTCGGCCCACGCCGTGAAATGATTACTCCTTGGAGTACGAATGCCGTTGAGATTACTCAGAACATGAGTCTTAACGGCATTTCGCGTATCGAGGAGTACTTCCCTGTAGATAGCGAAAACGCTGAGCACGACCCTATGCTCCAGCGTATGTACAACGGTATCGGACAGGATGTGTTCACCGTGAACCACCAGCCAGAACCTATCAAGTACGTCGATGACCTCGAGAAGTATAACGAGGAAGAGGGTCTTGCCCTCAGCGAGGACGAAATGGCTTATCTCCACAAGCTGGAGAAAGAGAACGGACGCCCTCTCACCGACAGCGAAATCTTCGGTTTCGCACAGATCAACTCAGAGCACTGCCGCCACAAGATCTTCGGCGGCCAGTTTATCATCGACGGTAAGGAGATGGAGTCTTCTCTCTTCAACATGATCAAGAAGACCACCAACGAGAATCCTAACAAGATTCTCTCTGCTTACAAGGACAACGTGGCTTTCTCTCAGGGTCCTGTTATCGAGCAGTTTGCTCCAGCCGATCAGACTACCAGCGATTTCTTCCAGGTGAAGGATATCGAGAGTGTTATCTCTCTGAAGGCTGAGACCCACAACTTCCCTACTACCGTAGAGCCTTTCAATGGTGCTGCTACCGGTACGGGTGGTGAAATCCGCGACCGTATGGGTGGTGGTGTAGGTTCATGGCCTATCGCAGGTACCGCCTGCTACATGACTGCTTATCCTCGCTTGAAGGATGACAACGGCAAGAGCGATGTTGAGCGCGACTGGGAAGACATCATGCCAGTGCGTAAGTGGCTCTATCAGACTCCAGAGCAGATTCTGATCAAGGCTTCCAACGGTGCATCAGACTTCGGTAACAAGTTCGGTCAGCCTCTCATCACCGGTTCTGTGCTTACATTCGAGCACGAGGAGAATGGTGAGAAGTATGCATACGATAAGGTAATCATGCTTGCTGGTGGTGTAGGCTACGGCAAGAAGCGTGACTATAAGAAGGGTGAGCCACAGAAGGGCAACAAGGTTGTCGTAGTAGGTGGTGATAACTATCGCATCGGTCTCGGTGGTGGTTCTGTTTCTTCTGTAGATACAGGCCGTTACAGCAACGGTATCGAGTTGAACGCTGTTCAGCGTGCCAACCCTGAGATGCAGAAGCGTGCCTACAACCTGGTTCGTGCACTCGTTGAGAACGATGAGAACCCAGTAGTCAGCATCCACGACCACGGTTCAGCCGGTCACTTGAACTGTCTCTCTGAGTTGGTAGAAGAGTGCGGTGGCGAAATCGATATGTCTAAGTTGCCTATCGGCGACAAGACTTTGAGCGCCAAGGAAATCATCGCCAACGAGAGTCAGGAGCGTATGGGCTTGCTCATCGACGAGAAATATATCAGCGAGGTTCAGAAGATTGCCGACCGTGAGCGTGCTCCAATGTACGTGGTTGGTGAGACTACTGGCGATGCTCACTTCAGCTTCAAGCAGGCTGACGGTGTGAAGCCATTCGACCTCGATGTAGCTCAGATGTTCGGTCATACTCCTAAGACTGTAATGGTAGATGAGACCGTAGAGCGCAAATATGAAGATGTAACTTATTCTGCAGATAACCTCGACGAGTACTTGCAGCGTGTTCTCCAGATGGAGGCTGTGGCTTGTAAGGACTGGTTGACCAACAAGGTAGACCGTTCCGTAACTGGTAAGATTGCCCGTCAGCAGGGTCAGGGTCAGATTCAGTTGCCACTTTCTGACTGTGGTGTCGTAGCACTCGACTACCGTGGCGAGAAGGGTATCGTAACAGCAATGGGTCATGCCCCTCAGGCTGGTCTTGCCGATCCTAAGGCAGGTTCTGTACTCTCTGTAGCAGAGTCATTGACCAATATCGTATGGGCTCCATTGGCAGATGGCATGGACAGCATCAGCCTCTCTGCTAACTGGATGTGGCCTTGCCGCAGCCAGAAGGGTGAGGATGCCCGTTTGTACGAGGGTGTGAAGGCTTTGTCAGACTTCTGCTGCGCCATCCACGTAAACGTACCAACAGGTAAGGACTCTCTCTCATTGACCCAGCAGTATCCTAACGGCGAGAAGATCATCGCTCCGGGTACTGTTATCGTAAGTGCCGGTGGTGAGGTTTCAGATGTCAAGAAGGTGGTTAGCCCAGTTCTCGTTAACGACAAGAACTCTAGCCTCTACCATATCGACTTCAGCTTCGACGAGCAGCGTCTCGGTGGTTCAGCCTTCGCTCAGAGCCTGGGCAAGGTGGGTAGCGATGTTCCTACCGTGAAGAACCCTGAGTACTTCGTTGACTGCTTCAACGCCGTACAGGAACTCATCAACCGTGGTTGGGTAATGGCTGGTCACGATATCAGTGCCGGTGGTTTGATTACAACTCTCCTCGAAATGACATTCGCCAACGTAGAGGGCGGTATGAAGATCAACCTCCACGACATCGCAGATGCCGACATCATCAAGACTCTCTTCGCTGAGAACCCAGGTGTTGTCATCCAGGTAAGCGATGCTCACAAGGATGAATTGAAGGCATTCTTCGATGAGAACGGTATCGGTTATGCCAAGATTGGTTATCCTGCTCCTGAACTCCGCAAGATTATCATCAAGAAGGAAGGCTTCGAGCACGAGTTCGATATCGATGCTTTGCGCGACGACTGGTATAAGACATCTTACCTCCTCGACCGCAAGCAGAGCATGAACGGTATGGCTAAGAAGCGTTACACCAATTATAAGAAGCAGCCTATCGAGATGAACTTCGGTTATGGCTTCAAGGGAACCCTCGCTAGCTACAGCCTCGACGCTAACCGTCGCAAGCCATCTGGCATCAAGGCAGCTATCATCCGTGAGAAGGGTACCAATGGTGAGCGTGAGATGGCATACTCTATGTATCTCGCCGGCTTCGATGTAAAGGATGTGATGATGACCGACTTGATTTCTGGTCGTGAGACTCTGGAGGATGTGAACTTCATCGTATTCTGCGGTGGTTTCTCTAACTCCGATGTTCTCGGTTCTGCCAAGGGTTGGGCTGGCGCATTCCTCTACAATCCTAAGGCTAAAGAGGCACTCGATAAGTTCTATGCCCGTGAGGATACCCTTTCACTCGGTATCTGCAACGGTTGCCAGCTGATGGTTGAGTTGAACCTCATCAATCCTGAGCACAAGCATCGTTCACACCTCTGCCACAACACATCCAAGAAGTTCGAGAGTACATTCCTCGGTTTGACTATTCCTCAGAACGACAGTGTGATGTTCGGTAGTCTGAGCGGTGATAAGCTCGGTATCTGGGTAGCTCACGGCGAGGGCCGTTTCTACTTGCCAGAGCCAGAGGATCACTACAACATCATTGCGAAGTACAACTACGCTGAGTATCCAGGTAATCCTAACGGCAGTGACTACAATGTAGCAGGTATCTGCTCTGCAGATGGTCGCCACTTGGCTATGATGCCACACTTGGAGCGTGCCATCTTCCCATGGCAGAACGCCTGGTATCCAGCTGATCGCCGCAACGACGAGGTTACCCCTTGGATTGAGGCATTTGTCAATGCACGTCAGTGGATTGAAGAAAGAGCTTTGAAAAAGTAAAAAAATAAAAAGGTAAAAAATGAATAATAGCGTAAGTTATCTTACATTATTCAAAACATTTATGAAGATTGGCATAGTCACCTTTGGTGGTGGCTATGCCATGATTCCTATTATAGAATCCGAAGTCGTCGACAAGCATCATTGGATGACGAAGGAGGAATTCTTGGATGCCATTGCTACTACCCAGGTTTGTCCGGGCGCCTTGGCCATCAACATGAGTTCCCTGCTCGGATATAAGTTGGCAAAGACACCGGGAGCCATCGTCTGCACCCTCGGCGCTTCGTTGCCATCGTTTCTTATTATCTTAGCGATAGCCATGTTTTTCCATCAGTTTGAAGACAACAAGGTTGTTGCTGCCATGTTTGCAGGCATCCGTCCTGCCGTCGTGGCATTGATAGCCGTACCTACATTCTCGCTTGCCAAGAGTGCCGGTATTTCGCTTGTCAACTGCTGGATTCCTATTCTATCCGCCCTTCTGATCTGGCTTTTGGGCGTCAACCCAATCTGGGTGATTATCGCAGCTGCCGTAGGTGGCTACATCTATGGACAGTTTATCCAGCCAACGGAATAAAGGTAAAAGGGTAAAAAAGTAAAAAGGTAAAAAAGTAAATAGCTTAAAACATAATGATGATATTTTTTCAGCTTTTCATCGTATTCATTCAGATAGGCATCTTCGGATTCGGAGGAGGCTATTCCATGATATCCCTGATTCAGGGACAGGTTGTTACGCAGTATCATTGGATGACGATGCAAGAGTTTACCGATGTGGTTGCCATCTCTCAGATGACACCGGGACCTATCGGTATCAACACCGCTACCTATTGTGGCTATACAGCTGTCCATAATGCCGGCATGAGTGGCATGATGGCTGTACTCGGAAGTGCCATGGCAACCTTTGCGCTGGTTCTCCCATCCTTGGTTTTGATGATTCTTATCAGCAAGATGCTGTACAAGTATATGAACACCACAGCCGTCCAGAGCATCTTCATCGGTCTTCGCCCAGCCATCGTCGGTCTGGTAGGAGCCGCAGCCCTGCTCCTGATAAATGGCGAGAACTTCTCTACGCCAGCCAATCCCTGGAATTTCTACATCTCCATCGCCCTCTTCTTTGCCACCTTTATCGGCGTGAAGGTGATGAAGATCAATCCTATCCGCATGATACTCTACTCGGCTTTTGCCGGACTGGTATTACTATATTAAACAAAATCTTTCGATTTTATTTGGTAGTAATAAATAAAAATCGTACATTTGCAACAAAAAGGAGATAGACCATGACATACTCACAGGCAGATATTACCGTTCCATACGCTGTGGCGAACTTTGCAGAGATTCGCCACAAGGGATATTATTATGTGGACAAGACCAACTATATTCCACTGCTTGAGCGTTACAAAGCACCAGTTTTTCTCCGTCCTCGCAGATTCGGAAAGAGTCTGCTCGTTTCCATGTTGGCTCACTATTACGACCGTAACATGGCAACACAATTCAAAGAATTGTTTGGTGGAACTTGGATTGGCGAACACCCAACAAACGAGCACAACCAATATCTCGTTGTAAGATATGACTTTTCCACAACTTCCGTTGCCAGCAAGAAGGAAGACATCGAGAAGAACTTCAACGCCGTGAATTGCAGTCCACTCCGTACATTGGTGGAACGCAACAGAGACCTTTTTGGAGATTTCAGGTTCAGAGAGGATGGCAATGCCTCTAACATGTTGGTTGAAGTATGCGAGTTTATCTCTTCCCATAATCTTCCACCTCTTTATATATTAATAGATGAATACGACAACTTTACCAACCAGCTACTAGTTGTCTTTAAGGACTCGCTGTACCAGGACCTGACCACAGGGGAAAGTTTTCTACGAACTTTCTTCAAGGTTATCAAGGCAGGCATTGGCGAAGGTACCATCCGCACCTGCTTCTGCACAGGAGTACTGCCTGTCACCATGGATGACTTAACCAGTGGCTACAACATCGCAGAGATGTTGACACTGAAGCCTGAATTTACCAACCTATTAGGCTTTACCCATGAGGAAGCAGCCCAATATCTGAAGTATGTCATCAATAAATATGGCCCTCAAGCCTCTTTCGAGGAATTATGGACTCTAATACTCAACAATTATGATGGTTACCACTTTTTACCAAATGCAGAACCATTATTTAACTCTACCATTCTGACTTACTTCCTCAAGAACTTTGCAGAACTGAAAGGCGGCATCCCTACGGAAATGGTAGATGAGAACCTACGTACTGACACTAGTTGGATAAGAAGATTGACCATCACGCTTGACAATGCCAAAGAAATGCTCGACAGCCTGTTGATGGATGGAGAATTGTACTATTCACAAGCCGATTTACGCAGCAAGTTCAACAAGCAAAAGTTCTTCTCCCCAGAGTTCTACCCTATCAGCCTCTACTACTTGGGTATGACCACCCTGAAGGACAATTACAAAATGGCTTTGCCAAACTTGACGACCAAGAGTGTATATATGAGTTACTACAACGAATTGAATAGTATCAGCGACAATGCCCGTAAGTTTGTTCCTGCATACGAGGCATTTGTCAGAGACAGAGAACTGGAGCCATTATTCCATAACTATGTTAAGGAATACTTAGGTCAGCTTCCAGCCCAAGCCTTTGACAAGATGAACGAGAATTTCATTCGCTGTTCATTTTTCGAGTTGCTGAGCCGCTACTTGAGCAATTGCTATACATTCGCCATCGAACAGAACTTGCCATCGGGTCGTGCCGACTTAGTCTTGACCGGCATTCCTGGCACATTATTCCACAACGACTGTCGCATCATTGAGTTTAAGTATTTCAAGTCAAGAGACGCAGGCATTGTTGATCAATTGGAAGAGGCACACCTAGAAGATGCCCAACAGGTGAAGGCTTATGCAGCAGATATGCAGAAAGCCTATCCTCACTATCAAATAAAAGCATACGTAGCTTATATCGCAGGAAACAAGGCTTGCAAGATTTTTAAAGAGAATAGTAATGATTGATTATAACAACCAATAAGAACGCTCTTTTCTTCCCCACCTTTATCGGCGTGAAGGTCATAAAGACAAATCCTCCCGAATTTATTTACTGGCAATAAATAAATTCGGGAGGATTTTGTTTTATATTTAGAAAAGGATGATTATCGGATAACCATCTTTATCTTTTTGCCATCAGCTACTATGATGAACACACCAGTAGTAGGAGCCATTATGGTTGCGTTTTGACTGGCAGCCAGTTTTTTTCCATCAAGAGAATAGAGAGCAAGCTGCTTGCATCCCTCAGCTGTAATCATTTTACCTGATACCGAAATATGGATAGCAGATACAGGAGCTGCTACCACAGGATTGATACCAGTTGCCTCATCACCATATTTCATTACATACTTTTCTACATGATCGGTTGTGATGGTTACAGAGGCCAATCTTCCTTTCTTATCGTATTCGAAATCCTTGATTAAGGAAGTATTTGCAGCTGCTCTTGTTGCAGTAGAGCTATTCTTTGTATACTGTATCAGTCGGTTGTCGTTATCACGGGTATAGGATATGATGCTTTCTATATAACTGTTCTTAACAGTATAAGTAAGTGTATTACCCTCTACGTTACATGTCGATTCATTTACATAATCGGCTTTCCAGGAATCCGAAGATGCATCCCATGTATAGTTGGCATGAGAAGATAAATCAGATTTATCTGCAAAGAATGTAGAATCAATATCGCTGATATAAGCAGAACTGTTATATGCCTTTACCGGAGAACTTGGCATTATCAATGCAAACTGAGGCTTAGCAACATAGCTGCTTTCTTCCTTACTGCTTGGCTGCCACTCGTCGCCTACCTTATCATAAGTAATGGTTGTACTTCCATTCTCATTATTTGTCTCCTCACGTTTACTGGTTTCTACAATCTTACCATCTTGCAAATCACGATAGATAGTGGTACTGACGCCATTATTTTCGACTGTGATAGGAAAAACACTCGTACGTGGCTCTGGGTCAAAGTCATTATTTTCATAAGACCAAGAATAAGTAAATTCTATACCATCAGAGGTTAAAGAGCGCTTATGTCCATAATTCTTTTCGCCATCCTCATATTCCAACTCAACTTCATGATAAGTTCCTTTATCATCAATATAACATTCTTTCATGTCGTAAGAATCAGGCCCTTTATAGCTATCTTTCCTCTTTCTTGTATACCCATTCTCTGTATAAGTATAAGTCAAGAGATAACCGCCATCACTATCATATTTTTGATTTTTTGTCACATATCCGTCCTTATTGAATTCATAGTAAGGACAGAGTTCATAGTCTCCCAATTCCAGTTTAAAGGTCTCATCAGGAATCGCAAACTTCTCCCATTTACCATTCTTGAAAATTTCGAGAGGTTTGGTTGGTCTATTAGAAGCATCCACATCACATAATCTATATCTTGCTTCTTCTTTTCCATCGGTAGCATAGTAAACCCAGGTGATTTCATCCAATTCTTGAGAACTGCTACCTATATGTTTATATATTTCAGAACAATATCTTCCATCCTTAAAAGGATATACACCATCATAGTTAACGAGATTTCCTGCATCATCATACTCCAAGAATCTACGAGTCATATCTCCACCATACTTATAAGTCCTTTGCAAGATGTTCGGATTTTGACGTATCCAGTCATAAGCATCATAACGATTCTGTATGAATTCCTTCTTTTCACGATCATAGGTATAGGTGATACATTCACGATGTTTACCATCGTAAATCCATGGATCATCATAATTATCTGTCTTAACCGTTTTATCAGTAAGAATCCATGAACCTCCTTTGTCTGCAGAATAGTTATAATTGATGATAGTAGTATATCCGTTTGCGGAAGTCACCTCTTTTTTGTTTCCGCTCACCGAAGAACTACCATATCTATAGTCTTTATGAATGGTAGAATTGTCTGTCACATTCCACACCTGTTCTATGATTTTACTCCAATTTCCCCATCCGTCTTTGAATTCTTCTGCTTTCCAGGCTGTTGCCTCACAAACGTCACCATTGATTTCAACAGTTACCTTAATATAATTCTTTTGACCGGTAAGAACGAAGCAGTTTCCAGCCTCATACCAGTTGTATTCTTTGATTTTAGAAATATAATGAATCTGAGAAAAATAATCTACACCATAAGTTATCTCTTTCATCAGATAAGCCTTACCATCGGTATCATCGCCTACAAGATGGTCGTAGCCATAAGTCTTGCTGCAAAGAAGTGTTTCCTTGCCAGCCTCATCTGAAGCTTTATGCTCATACTTATCCTCGCTAACTGTTCTGCCTTGCTGATCCTCAGTATAAACATAGCGTTCATAACTTCCATCAGGTGATTTCACATAAGCCAATCGTCCCTTCTCATCGAATGTTCGGGTTGGTAAAACATTCAACGAATCTGAGTTATAAATAACATCACATCCAAGCAATTGGTCTTCCTTCTTACTGCCAAAAGAAACTACTGGCATATCAGCAGGCTTGACAACTGAGATGATATTAGGCACAATAATTACTGTATGATCAGAGTCACTTGAAGTCGCAAGACTAATTGCGACATCAGTATTAACCACCTTCGCTACTTGCTTTTTAGTAAATTGGCTTCTAGCATTTACTGGTTGTAAGGCTAGCGAAGCAGCTCCTAGAACTAATAAGTAAAGTTTTTTGTTCATATTTGATTATTTTTAATTAACAATAGTTCGTTAATAATTCAATAATGTGCTAAGCAGCTATACGCTGTAAGCACG
>ENA-UADX01000280-UADX01000280.1-human-gut-metagenome-genome-assembly--contig:-NODE-280-length-9660-cov-3.750963_pt1 | contig 9660 bp, 10 predicted proteins | sample MGYA00244270_ERZ654266 | MGnify/ENA primary metagenome ERZ654266 (study PRJEB26926, sample SAMN06164990) | human gut metagenome | biome: ENVO:00009003; feature: ENVO:2100002; material: ENVO:00002003... | reverse complement strand
CGAGATGAGCGCTAGTCTCGTGGGCTCGGAGATGTGTATAAGAGACAGTCCATGCCCATCGTGCTGCTGATCGTTTTGAGTTTTTATGTGACCGGTATGCGCCAGAGCGTGCTCACCTTCCGCGAGGCCATGGGGCTATACTGGTACGACCGGCACAAGCCGCTCTTCGAGTCTGCGATCAATCTTGCCGTGTCGATCCTGCTGGCCAAGCCGTTTGGCATCGTCGGCATCTTCATCGGTACCGTCGTCAGCACGCTGTCCACCTGCACATGGATCGAGCCATGTGTCCTGTTCCGATACGGTTTTGGCGCGCAGGTCAGCAAGTATTTCACACGCTATGTGCTGAACACACTCCTCACGGCTTTCGCCGGTGCAGCAACATGGTGCATCTGTGCACTGCTCCCGCAGACGGGCTTTGGGTCATTCATCATCAAAGTATTGCTGTGTTGCGTGATCCCGAATTTGTTTTTCCTGCTCGTGTACGGAAAAACAAGCGAATTTTGCTATTTCTGGAATCTCGGAAAGGCGATGCTCGGCAAGCTGCTGCACAGATGAATTTGCCCGCAAATCACATAGGATAGATGGCACTGCTGTGCCATCTATTTTTTATTGATTTGATAGACGCAAAACCTTTTATAAGTCCTCACAAATGTTTATAAACCAATGTGAAAATGGCTTAAAATCAAGGTTTTCCGCATATCTTCATTTTTCTTGTCATATCTCCGCATAAGGTGTTTTTGTAAGACCGGGCACCATTTTAGCACCACAGAATATAAGGAGGACGACATGAAAAACGAACTTTTGACTAAGGGTATTATACTTCCGTCCGGCGAAGTCGGCAAGAATAAGATAAACCTTGTCGCCGGGGCAATCACGCAGCCGTTCGCGGAAATGGTATGGGTAACGACAGGCGGCGACATGGAAACAATCAACCGCCTTACCAACGTACTTGTAACCATGAACAACCCCACCGACCGGGGCAAGCTGTTCAAAATCATCAAACTGCTTTATGGGCTAATGGGCTTGCCTTTTTCAGAGGAAGCCGAGCCTATGGACGCAGACCCCGACGTTTTGGAATACTTCATCTTTTCTTTCATGGCAGACTTTGGAGAAGTCATGCAAGAACTGATAGCAGAAGAAATGAAATAGCGACCCGCACAGCGGCGTTTCTCACTCTCTCACTGGGAGAACAGGAACGCCGCTATTTTTATGCCCTCATGTTACGCAGTAGGGGCAAAAAAAGCCTTGATTTATCGGGCTTACAGAACGCAAAACAGAGGAAGCAAGGAAAAGATACCTTACCCCTCAAAATCCGCGTTCTACTGCGCAACAAATCTAAAGCAAAGGAGTGATGAAGCTATGGCAGTTTTCCGTGTGGAACGCAACACAGGCTACACCGTAATGAGCAACCACCACTTACGCAACAAGGAGCTTTCCTTAAAGGCAAAGGGGCTGTTATCTCAAATGCTGTCCCTGCCGGAGGATTGGGACTATACCCTTGCAGGGCTGTCCTACATCAACCGGGAAAGTATCGACGCTATCCGTACCGCCGTTTGGGAGCTTGAAAAAGCCGGATATATCACAAGGCGGCAGGGACGCGACGAGAAAGGCAAAATGACCGCTATCGAGTACACCATTTACGAACAGCCGCAGCCGCCGGAATTGGATTGCCCGGTATTGGAAAATCCAACAGCGGATAACCCGATATTGGAAAATCCGACAACGGATAATCCGACGTCGGAAAATCCAACGCAATTAAATAAAGATATATCAAGAACTAACTTACCAAAAAAAGAAAAATCAAATACGGATTTATCAAGTACCGATTCCATTCCTATCCATTCCCTAAATCCCTTGCCTTATGGCGAGGACGAAGCGGCACAGCCGCCGGAACGGAAAGGAACGGAAAGGAACGACGCTTACAGAGTGTATGAGGAAATCATCAAGGACAATATCGCCTATGACATTCTCTTGCAGGACAGAAGCCTTGACCGCGACCGTCTGAATGAGATTGTTGACCTCATGCTTGAAACCGTCTGTACGGCGAGAAAGAAAATCCGTATTGCAGGGGACGATTACCCCGCCGAGCTTGTGAAGTCAAAGTTTATGAAGCTGGACAGCGAACATATCCGCTTTGTGCTTGACTGTATGCAGGAGAACACCACGAAAATCCGCAATATCAAGCAGTACCTAAAGGCGGTTCTTTTCAATGCCCCGTCTACCATTGACAGCTATTATACTTCCCTTGTCGCTCACGACATGGCAAGCGGCGCATTATCCGGCAAGCCTAAATACGGCGACCCGGACTACTACACCTACAACGAGGGCGAAAGCCTGTAAACGAAAAAAGGAGGATTTACCACATGGCACAGAAAACAGGAGCTTTAATTTTTGACGAAACCGCTGACCGCTACGATATTCGCTTTGATATTGCCGACTATTACGGCGGCTTGCATTGCGGCGAGTGCATGGACGTATTCACAGGCGGCAAATGGAAGCCGACCCGGATTGAGTACGGGGACAACTGGTATCTTGTAGGTATTCGCGCCGAGGACTTGAACGGGCTGCGGGTGCGGATTTAACGGGGCGGCGTGAAGAACGGACGCCCTTTTTTCACGCCCAAAAGCGGCGTACCACCTTAACACTATCACTACTACCGGGAAAGGAGGACGGTAAACATTGCAAGATGAAATCAACGAAAAAGTGGTTGCGCTCTCTGTCAAGGGAGCGAAGCTGACCGCTGAAATGCTGCAAAAGGCAATCAAAGCCATGCTTGCACAGGCAAAAAAGCAGCAGGAAAAACAGCCCCACGGGAAGCAGACCCTAAAGCAGCTTGCGAAGCAGAACGCGGGGCTATCCAACATTGAGATAACCGAGGGCAATATCAAAGCCTTTGAGCAGACGGCAAAAAAATACGGTATCGACTTTGCCCTAAAGAAAGACAGCACCGAAACGCCGCCCCGTTATCTCGTCTTTTTCAAGGGGCGGGACGCGGACGCTCTGACCGCAGCCTTTAAGGAGTTTTCCGCAAAGAAGCTGACACAGGAGCAAAAGCCCTCTATCCGAAAGGCACTTGCCACATTCCGGGAAGCAGCAAAGCAGCTTAACGCGAACCGTCAAAAGACAAAACACAAGGACAGGGAGGTGTCGCTATGAAGCCGAATATCAAGAAGCTGCTTATCCTAAACGCCCCCTATCTGCTCTTTGTGTATCTCTTTGATAAAGTCGGACAGGCGGTGCGGCTCTCGCCGGGGGCTGACCTCTCCGGCAAGCTGGTTTCCATTGGCAGCGGCTTTTCCGCTGCCTTTTCAAATGCCCTGCCGAGTTTTAACCCTATGGATTTGCTTATCGGCATTGTCGGGGCTGTCGTTATCCGGCTTGCGGTCTATGTGAAAGGCAAGAACGCAAAGAAATACCGTAAGGGCATGGAGTACGGCTCTGCACGTTGGGGCAATGCCGAGGATATAAAGCCATATATCGACCCCATGTTTGAAAATAACGTGCTGCTGACGCAGACCGAAAGGCTGATGATGAGCAGCCGCCCGAAGCACCCGAAATATGCACGAAACAAAAACGTACTTGTAATCGGCGGCTCCGGCAGCGGCAAAACGAGGTTTTTTGTAAAGCCCAACTTAATGCAAATGCACAGCAGCTATGTTGTCACAGACCCGAAAGGCACGGTTTTAATCGAGTGCGGGAAGCTCTTACAGCGGGGCGGGTATCGGATAAAAGTGCTAAATACAATCAATTTCAAGAAGTCCATGCGGTACAACCCTTTTGCGTATCTGCGGAGTGAAAAGGACATTTTGAAGCTGGTAAATACCATAATCGCCAACACCAAAGGCGACGGGGAGAAATCCGGCGAGGATTTTTGGGTGAAGTCGGAACGGCTTTTCTACTGCGCCCTTATCGGCTATATCCATTATGAAGCCCCGGAGGAAGAAAAGAACTTCACGACGCTGCTTGAAATGATAAATGCCAGTGAAGCCCGCGAGGACGACCCGGAATTTCAGTCCCCCGTTGACCTCATGTTTGAACGGTTGGAGGAAAAAGACCCGGAACACTTTGCCGTCCGGCAGTACAAGAAATTCCTGTTATCTGCGGGAAAGACACGAAGCTCTATTCTCATTTCCTGCGGTGCGCGGCTTGCCCCTTTTGACATTAAGGAGCTGCGCGACCTTATGGAAACCGACGAAATGGAGCTTGACACCATAGGCGACCGCAAGACCGCCCTGTTTGTCATTATCAGCGACACCGACGACACTTTTAACTTTGTGGTATCAATCCTTTACACGCAGCTTTTCAATCTACTCTGCGACAAGGCAGATGATGTATATAACGGAAGACTGCCGATTCACGTTCGGTGCTTACTGGACGAGTTTGCAAACATCGGGCAGATTCCACAGTTTGAGAAGCTGATTGCTACTATCCGTAGCCGGGAAATATCAGCTTCTATTATTTTGCAGTCAAAGTCACAGCTAAAGGCTCTGTATAAGGACAACGCATCGACCATTGAAGGAAACTGCGACACAACCCTGTTTTTGGGAGGAAAAGAGAAAGATACTCTGAAAGATCTGGCAGAAATCCTTGGAAAAGAAACGATTGACCTTTACAATACCTCGGATACAAGGGGTACGAGCCAGTCCTACGGTCTGAATTATCAAAAGACTGGAAAGGAGTTAATGAGTCAGGACGAGATTGCGGTCATGGATGGCAGCAAGTGTATCATGCAGCTTAGAGGTGTGAGACCATTTTTCTCAGATAAATTTGATATAACGAAGCATAAGCAGTACCCACTGTTATCCGATTATGACAAAAAGAATGAATTTGACATTGAAAAATACGTGAAGAACCGCAACAGACTTCGTTTTAAGAGGAATGATGTGGTGGATGAGGTATGCGATGTCGGAGAAATTGCTGAGTAACTTCTGGTCACAATGTCCAGAAGTGACTTTACAACTAAATATTAGAACTATTGTTATGGGAGTTTTTCTGAAAAATTACAAATCAGAACAGCTCCCTTTTTTATTTTATTTTTCAAGAAAAAGGAGACAAACAAATGGGCTTTTTTACAACATCAGTAACAGGACTTAAAACAGTAGTAACTGCAATCGGAGCAGGTGTAGGCGTGTGGGGAGTTATCAATCTTCTCGAAGGATATGGAAACGATAATCCCGGTGCAAAATCACAGGGCATCAAACAGCTTATGAGTGGCGGTGGCATCATCATTGTGGCACAGACGGTAATTCCACAGCTTACCACTCTGTTTTCATAATTCATGGGTGGGATCATTGATAAGATTACTGAATTCATAAAGGAACTGTTGCAGGGGTGGGTTCTGACCAACTTTGAAACCATGTTTACCGATGTTAATGACAAGGTAGGCACGATTGCAGGGGAGGTCAGCAAAACTCCCAGCACTTGGAACTCCGGTATTTTTGACATGATAAAAACCCTGTCCGATAACGTGATGATTCCCATAGCGGGAATGATCATCAGTTTTGTACTCGTCTACGAGCTTATTTCCATGGTTATTGACAAGAATAATCTGCATGACTTCAATACGGCAATTTTTATCCGTTTTTTTATGAAAGCGTGTATTGCAGTCATGCTTCTTAGCAAGACTTTTGACATTGTAATGGCGGTATTTGATGTGGGAAGCCACATCGTCAATTCTGCCGCCGCAGCAATCAGCGGGGAAACCAGTATTGATGTTTCAAGTACGCTGCAGACGATGTTCAATGAGCAGTTTTCGGAAATGAGCATAGGAGAGCTGTTGGGACTTGGAATGGAGACCATGATCGTCAGTTTATGTATGAAAATCATGTCAGTCCTTATCACCGTCATTCTTTATGGGCGAATGATTGAAATATATCTTTATGTATCAGTAGCACCTGTTCCCTGTGCAACCGTAACCAATCGGGAATGGGGAACGATAGGAACTAATTATTTTAAGGGACTTTGTGCATTGGCATTTCAGGGCTTTTTTATGATGGTGTGCGTTGCTATCTATGCGGTGCTGGTGGCAGGTGTGGCAGTAGCCGACAACCTGCATACCGCACTCTGGTCAGTGGCGGCATATACCGTTATCCTATGTTTTTCACTTTTTAAGACAGGCTCCCTGTCTAAATCTATCTGGAATGCACATTAAAGGAGGAACGAAATGGCAATATCCGTGCAGGTGCCAAAGGATTTGTCCGGTATCAAGACAAAAGTGGCACTGAACTTGACAAAGAGACAGATCATTTGTTTCAGCGGTGCGGCAGTAGCCGGGATACCCTTGTATTTTTTAACTAAGGGACTGATCGGAACATCAGCCGCATCACTTCTTATGATGGGAGCAATGCTTCCGTTCTTCTTTTTTGCGATGTATGAGAAAAACGGGTTTCCGGCGGAGAAGATTTTGTATTTTATGCTCCGGCAGAAGATACTCACACCGGGCATCAGACCATACCGGTCAGAGAACTTATACAAGCAGTTGGAAGAAAAAGAAAAATTACGAAGGGAGGTTCGTTATCTTGAAGAAAAAGCAAAAGGCAGAACCGGAAAGCCGCAGAAAAAGCAGTTATAAAGGCAATAGCAGGAACAACAGTAAAAGTGGCGGTCTTACCTTTTCAGAAAAGAAGCGTCTTATACAGTTAAAGCATATTTTATCGGGAAAGAGCATTGAGAAAGAAAAGCCGACTACCGCACAAAGGACGATCACTTTTGAAAAGATGTTCCGTGATGGTATCTGTCAGGTCAGCCACCGTTATTATACAAAGATGGTGGAATTTTTTGATATAAACTATGAGCTTCTGGAAGTGGATGACCAGGCGGACATACTGGCACAGTACAGCAAGCTTATCAATTATTTTGATCCGTCTGTGAAGTTTGAACTGGTGCTTTTCAACAGGCAGGTCAACGAGCAGATGCTTACAGAACAGTTTGACATTCCGTGGCAGGAGGATGATTTTAACGACATCCGTGAGGAATACACGGAGATGTTAAAGAAGCAGGCGGCAAAGGGCAACAATGGTATCATCAAATCAAAATATCTGATTTTTGGTGTAGAAAGCAATGGCTACAAGGAAGCCAAGAGCCGCCTTAACAACATTGAAAAAGATGTCATACGGAACTTAAACAACATAGGAACCCTTGCGAGGGGACTGGACGGAAAGGAAAGACTGCGCATCCTGCATGAATATTTTAATCAGGATACCATGGAGCCTTTCCGTTTTTCATTTAAGGATTTGGCAGAATCCGGTAAGTCGGTCAAGGACTATATTGCACCGCCGGGATTTGATTTCCGCTATCCGAACCGCTTTAAGTCAGGGAATATGTATGGCTGTGTGTCCTATCTGGATATTATCGCACCGAAGTTTACGGACGAGCTGATCAAGCATCTTCTGGATATTGATGCTAATCTTACGATTTCCATGCACATGCAGACGGAAGATCCGGTAAAGGCAATCAAGAAGTTAAAAGCGGTTATTTCCAATATCCAGAAAATGAAGATTGAAGAGCAGAAAAAGGCAGTCCGAAGCGGTTACGATATGGATATTCTTCCAACGGATATTGTGACCTATGAAAAGGATACGCTGGAATTTCTGGATGATTTGAATACGAGCAATCAGAAGATGATCAATATGACATTCCTTATTACCTGTTATGGCAGAACCAAGCGGGAACTGGAGAGCTTAATGCAGAGAGTGTCCGGTATCATTCAGCAGGCAAACTGTGACCTTAGATGTTTACAGTATTTACAGGAGCAGGGCCTTATGGCATCTGCGCCGATTGGGTGCAATGAAACCGGAATTGAGCGTACCCTTTCCACAAAGAGTACCGCAATCTTAGTACCATTCTGCACACAGGAATTATTTATGCCTGCTCCGGCAATCTATTACGGATTAAATGCACTCAGCAACAACATGATTATGGCAGACAGAAAAAGGCTCCGTACACCGAACGGAGTTATCTTAGGTACTCCCGGAAGTGGTAAGAGTTTTAGTGCAAAGCGTGAGATTTTAAGCTGTTTTCTTATCACAAAGGACGATATTATCATCTGCGATCCGGAGGGAGAGTATTTTGCTCTTGTGGCAGCACTACATGGACAGGTGGTAAAACTTGCCACCAATTCCAAAGACTATCTGAACCCTATGGATATACAGTTATCCCATAAGAGGGATAAGGAAGCGTTAAAGCTGAAATCCGATTTTATTATTACTCTGTGTGACCTGATTGCAGGCGGCAAGGATGGATTGCAGAACGATGAAAAAGGTATCATCGACGAGTGTATCCGTCATATTTATGATAAGTATTTTGAAAATCCGGTGCCGGAAAATATGCCGCTGCTGGAAGATTTATATGATGCCCTGTTAGCACACAAAAATCCAAAGGCGGAGCGTATCGCAAACAGCCTTGTGCTGTATGTGCATGGTTCTCAGAATTACTTCAACCACCATACCAACGTAGACAGCGGCAATCGTATCATGTGCTTTGACATCAGAGACTTGGGAAATCAGTTGAAAGAGCTTGGAATGTTAATCGTGCAGGATGCGGTTTGGAACAGGGTATCGCAGAACAGGGAGCGAAAGATTGCTACCCGTTATTACTGTGATGAGTTCCACCTTCTTCTGAAGGAGAAGCAGACAGCTATTTATTCCGTGGAAATCTGGAAACGTTTCAGAAAATGGGGCGGTATTCCGACAGGTTTGACGCAGAACGTGGGCGATTTTCTTCGTTCTGAGGAGATTGAAGGTATTTTGGGTAACAGCGATTTTGTGTATCTGTTAAATCAGAATGCCAAAGATCAGGCAATTCTCGCTGATAAACTGGGACTTTCTGATAAGCAACTTTCCTATGTCACCAACTCCGAGCCGGGAAGTGGTCTGATACTGTTTGATAACGTGGTAATTCCATTTGTAGACAAATATCCGACAGACACCAAGACTTACAGAATTATGAATACCAAGCCGGAGGAATCGGTGCAGAAGGAGGACGCAGTGTAAATGGCAGAAAAAAGAAAGAAGAAGCAGGCGGCAAAGGCATTTGAAAAAGAGACATTTTCCAAAGATAAGGAAGTGACTGGAGTAAAACATATAGAACACAGGCAGGACAACACCTTTTCTGTGGAAAACCAGTTTAGTGCCAGCGAGAAGCCTGTGAGCAATCTGCCAAGGGATGCGAACCATGGCAGTCGTACAGGAAAAGCAACTTCTGGTCACAGCGTCCAGAAGTCGGAAGCCGAAGCGGAAAAGACATTCTTAAAGGAAAACAGCTTTATCAATGAGGAAAACGGTAATGCTACAAATTTCCATACAGAGGACGCAGACAGTTTTCAGGACAATTACCACGTTAGAAATACCTACCAACGGTCTGAGGAAAAAGGAAAATATCACAAAGGGCGTGTGCAGAGAGAACACGCACACAGAGAGCGTGCGAAGTCAGAAAATACAAAGCAGTCCGATTATGGAGATTTCCAGACAAAGGATGCCACATTTTCGCAGGGACAGGCGGAAGAATTTACCGACAAAAAAGTACAGAAGGCTTTTGATAAGTCGGAAAAGAGTCGTCAGAAGTTACAGAAAGCAAAGGACAAGATGCCGAAAAAGCGGCAGTATGAGATGAAACGTGTCTTTGATGAACAGACCGGAAAAGCAAAGTATGTGGTGGTTCCGG
>ENA-UADX01000269-UADX01000269.1-human-gut-metagenome-genome-assembly--contig:-NODE-269-length-9905-cov-5.027310_pt1 | contig 9905 bp, 9 predicted proteins | sample MGYA00244270_ERZ654266 | MGnify/ENA primary metagenome ERZ654266 (study PRJEB26926, sample SAMN06164990) | human gut metagenome | biome: ENVO:00009003; feature: ENVO:2100002; material: ENVO:00002003... | reverse complement strand
TGCTTTCGAAAAGGCACAGGGTCAGTATGGCCGTGTTGCTGATGCAGTGAAGTTTGTTGACCCGAGAAAAGAATAAGGAACAGGAGGAAACAACCCATGGCATTATTTGAATCATATGAGAGAAGAGAAAAGCAGATCCTTGCTGTTATCAATCAGTACGGTATCAACACTATCGAAGAGTGTGCTGACGTATGCAAGGCTAAGGGTCTTGACATTTATAAGCTCGTTGAGGGCATTCAGCCTATCTGCTTTGAGAACGCTAAGTGGGCTTACACAGTAGGCTGCGCTATCGCTATCAAGAAGGGCTGCACAAGAGCTGCTGACGCTGCTGCTGCTATCGGTGAGGGACTTCAGGCTTTCTGTATCCCTGGCTCTGTAGCTGACCAGAGAAAGGTTGGTCTTGGTCACGGTAACCTCGGCAAGATGCTTCTTGAAGAGGACACAGAGTGCTTCGCATTCCTCGCAGGCCACGAATCATTCGCTGCTGCTGAGGGTGCTATCGGTATCGCTGAGAAGGCTAACAAGGTTCGTAAAAAACCTCTTAGAGTTATCCTTAACGGTCTTGGTAAGGATGCAGCTCAGATCATCTCAAGAATCAATGGATTTACATATGTTGAGACAAAGTATGACTACAAGAAGGCTGAGCTCAATGTAGTATACGAGAAGGCATATTCAGATGGTATTCGTGCAACAGTTAAGTGCTACGGCGCTGACGATGTTCAGGAAGGTGTTGCTATCATGCACAAGGAGAACGTTGGTGTATCTATCACAGGTAACTCAACAAACCCTACACGTTTCCAGCATCCAGTTGCAGGTACATACAAGAAAGAACGTCTTGAAGCAGGTAAGAAATACTTCTCAGTTGCTTCCGGTGGTGGTACAGGACGTACACTTCACCCAGACAACATGGCAGCAGGACCAGCTTCATACGGTATGACAGATACAATGGGACGTATGCATTCAGATGCACAGTTCGCAGGATCTTCATCAGTTCCGGCTCACGTTGAGATGATGGGACTTATCGGAATGGGTAATAACCCAATGGTTGGTGCTACAGTAGCAGTTGCCGTTTCTGTACAGCAGGCTTCAGATGAGGGCAAATTCTAAATAGAAAGCTTGATTTTATAGGCTTTTTGGAGAGTCTTTGGAGAAATCCGAAGGCTCTCTTATTTTTTATGTCTACCAAGTTTACGTGTTAATCCTAAGCCAAAGTCTACGAGATGTCTACAGATTTTTTGTAGAACATAAAATTTTGGATTGACATATTTTCATATGACAGGTAATATAATATTAAAGACAGGCAACTTGAGTGTCTGCCAAGCGGTAAAGTAAGGTGTTGTGCCAGAGAGCAGTGCCTTATGAGCTTTATAAGGGTTTAACATTTACCACAATCTGGCTAGAGGTTAATCCTCGAAAGAAAATGTTAGAAGGGCTCTGCTTTTGCAGAGCCTTTCTTAATCTAAAGAAGTAGTGGAGAACTGTAATGAGAAATGTTATAGATTGTATAAATGCCTTTATTCCGCTATTATCGACAGAATATGAGCTTGTGTTGGGCAGAAAAGGTGTTGCAGTTACATTAAGAATCTTATTTGACAAAAAAGATTGTTTTCATCTTATGGGACTGCAATATCTTGTTGATAGACCTGAATTGAGTAGAGACAGAGGCAAAGTATTTGATGAAATAGCAGATGGAACAATTGCAATTTAGAAAATAGAATCATCTGATTTTTATAAAAAGATAGAGCAAAGAATACATTTTTTGCCATTACTTGAACAAATGATAGATAGTAATGATACAGTGTTTAAATACAATAAAAAGGCAAATATGTATTCAATGATTGAGGCTGATTACCTTATGGAAAATAATATTTTTTTTACATAAGCCATTTGGACTAACAATCTAGATGGCTATTTTTTACCCATTACCAATAATGCTAAAAAGGTATTATCAGAGGCACAGGAGCAATTTTATACCAAGTGTGAGCTGATAAAGTCGCAGGTATCTGAGGTGAAAGAACAGGTCAAATCTACTGCTAAGAGCATAGTCAAAGAAGCAAAGGAAAATGTAAGAGGTGCAATCAAGACTACGGATAAGGACATAGCAAAGACAGCGCTTCTTGCAAAAGGATTTCGTGAAGCTGAGAGAGCAGAAACAGAGGATTTATTTATAGCATTAATCTATTATGGAACAAGTTTATTGTTATAGGAAATTACCTGCCAAAGATTAAGCAGAACAATACGATAGGAATCAGGATCGTATTGACATTGCAGGATGAAGAAAACTGGAATGCAACTCATAGCTTTAGTGGAAGGATATGGGGGACATCAGGTATTTTATGTATGCTATGCACATTATATTTGATAAAATCTGTGAGTAAAGAAGCTTGCATAAAAGCTAAGTAAGTTATTAATAAAATTGTGTAATTTATTTCTCATGGAAATTCATCTCCTTTCTGTTTACGATGCCATTATAGAATACGAAAAGAATTATTACTTGCCAAAATAACAGAATATATAGTCAAAAGTTGCTTAATACAGTGACAGGGTAAAATATCCTGCAATACTGCCATTGGTCAATTTATTTATACAATTTAATATTGGAACATTTTACAACTATGACACAAGTATGCAACATAATAAACGAATGCTTTTGATAGAGTAATGATACACAATATCAGTTACAAAGAAGCAGGAGGATAGAAAGTGGACATGACACATAATAAATGTTGCAGACATGGGGCAAGTTTACGTCGAAAAAGATGCAGGCGCAGAAAAATACTGCGTTCTATCATATTTTCCTGTAGTATAATAGCTGTGGCTGTATTTGTGGCTGTTGGAAGCAGTATGATAAGATCCGGTGATGGCAGGACAAATAAATATGATGTTGAAGCCGGAAATAATACATATGATAATGCTGTTATAGAAAATAGCAAAATCTCTGAAAAGAATAAGATACAAAATAATCAGTCGATGCTTGATGATATAATGAACAGTACCCAATATCCAAAACAGCTAAAGGACCTTGCTTTGAAGAATGAAGAGGCACTTGAGTTTGTGTATGATTATCCGGCGGAACATGTGAAGGAACACACAATTGATTTGACAGAAGAAGCGTCTATGGATAGTGTTCCGTTATTTGTGCAGTGGGATAAACGCTGGGGCTACGAAAAATATAGCGGCAATTTCTTTGCAGCAAGCGGATGCGGTCCCACTACACTTTCGATGGTAGTGGTTTATCTGACGCACAATAGGGAGGCATCACCTATTGCAGTAGCAAAGTATTCAAAGGAAGCCGGTTACAGTGTGGATGGATCGGGAAGTTCATGGACGCTTATAAGTGAAGGCTGCATGCACTACGGCGTAAAAGCAAAGACAGTGGCGCTGGATGAGAGCAGAATGAAAGCAGAGCTTGATGAAGGACATCCTATTGTGGTAAATGTAGGACCGGGAGATTTTACCGATACAGGACATTTTATGGTTATAACAGGCTACGATGATGAAGGATTTTCAATAAATGATCCAAACAGCATTGAAAAAAGTGGCAAAAGGTGGTTATTCAGAAATATATCATCTCAGATTAGAGCTGTCTGGAGTATGTATGTGTGAGAATATATTTGTATAAGTGCCGGTAAAACATCCTATTATTGAGTTAAATAACAGGGTGTTTTTTACAACTATGACACATCTTTATGCTATAATAATTCTATCATAATCATAGAAGAGGAGCAGCTTATGACCAGTATTCTCATAGTGGAAGATGACAACGACATAAATAATTTAATATGCAACACCCTGAAGGCAGAGGGATATCAATGCGAAAGAGCGTTTGATGGCAAGGAAGGGGCGGACAAAATTGAACAGAACAGATATGATCTGCTGCTGCTTGATATTATGCTTCCTGAGATAAATGGTTATGAATTGCTTGACTATGTCAGGAGAATTGGGGATACTCCGGTCATAATAATATCTGCTATGGGACAGGTGGATGAAAGGATACGCGGGCTTCGTATGGGCGCGGATGATTACATATGCAAACCATTTCAGATAGGGGAGCTGCTTGCGAGAGTGGAAACCGTATTAAGGCGCACTCAGCGCATGGCAGAGCGTCTGGAAATAGAGGATGTAGCTATAGATCCTAAATCACGTACAGTGACAAAGGCAGGTGAGCAGGTAGAGCTCACAGTAAAGGAATTTGATCTGTTGTATGAGCTTATGAAGAATAAGAATGTTGCACTCAGCAGGCGCAGGCTTTATGAACTTGTATGGCAGGAGGAGTATACCGGGGAGACAAGGACACTGGACTCGCATGTACAAAGACTAAGAAAAAAGCTTGACTGGAATGAAAAGATTGTCACAGTTTTCAGGATTGGCTATCGTCTGGAGGTTCGCGGATGAAATTTTTCTATAAAATGTTTCTTGGAATGACAGTGATACTGGCTGTTGCCCTTGGAATGATAGAATATGTGACTCTATCATATTCACTGGAGCATGCAGTGAAAAGGGAGCAGGACAGTGCACTTTCACAGCATCAGATGATAAAATACTCGATTGAAACGGTAATCCTTAATATGAAGAGTGAGGATGTGGATAAGGAGCTTACAGATATGATGTCGCAGTCGGCAAAATCCATTGTTGGAGATGAAGGAGGAATGTATCTTGCTGATGATGATGGAAAAAGGATATATGCCAATTCATGTAATTATGAGCAAAAGGATATAAAGGTAAAGGATGGTACGCTTACATACAGTATAGTGTCAAAAGAGAATGCTAAAGATACCGGTGAAAAGCAAAGCAGCAGATATATCCATGTCAAAAGCAGCTTTAAACTGAATGATAACAGGTATATTCTGATAACGGAAAGTGATATTACACCGGTTTTCGATGAGTCAAAGGAGCTTAGGTATAGATGCAGCATGTACTACATTGTTATACTTGCTGTTGGTATGATGGTCATATTGATACTTTCCTGGATGATTACAAAGCCTCTTGCCGGATTAACAGCCACCACCAAAAAATTTGCAGATGGTGATTACACAGCAAGAAGTGATGTAAAGACAAAGGATGAAATAGGTGAGCTTGCGAGGGCTTTCAACGAGCTTGCGAAAAACCTTGAAAGCAAAGTTTATGAACTTCAGATGGCGGCAAAGAAGCAGGAGGATTTTACTGCAAACTTCGCACATGAGCTCAAAACCCCAATGACATCAATTATCGGATATGCCGATACCCTGTATCAGAAAAAACTGTCTGAGGATGAGGTGCACAGTGCTGCCGGAGTCATACTGAATGAGGGCATGAGGCTTGAAGCATTATCATTTAAGCTGCTGGAGCTTATTACTCTTGATAAAAATGATTTCAGGCTTGAAGAAACAAGAATATCTGAGATTATAGCAGACTGTGTGGAAACCGCACATGAAGCGGCAAGAAAGCATAATACAGAGATTGTGTACAGTGCGGATGAGGCATGGGTGTGGCTGGAATATGATCTGTTTAAGACCATGCTTCTTAATCTGATAGACAATGCAGTGAAATCAGGAGGCAGCAAGGTAGATGTATCAGGCAGACTTATTTCGCACAGTATTTATCGTATTGCAGTTTCGGACAATGGAAGAGGAATACCGCCTGAAGATATAGAGCGCATTACAGAGGCTTTTTATATGGTTGACAAGTCACGATCAAGAAGTGAGCATGGAGCAGGGCTTGGGCTTGCACTTGTATCAAGGATTGCTAAGCTGCATGATACAAAAATCCATTATGAGAGTGAGTCAGGTAAAGGAACCAAGGTGTATTTTGACATGAAAGCGGAGGCATTGGATGAGAAGTAAGCATTTATCAGTGCGCAAATGTATTGATAAAAAACCGGATAAAATCAAGGGAATAGTGTGTATATGCATTATTCTGGCAGTTGTATGTGCGGGAAATATGATACCGAATTATCTGATTTCACTTAAAGCAGCAAAAATTGCCAAAACGAGTACTACGATAAGCAACGCAGATATAAGTCCCTACAGCCACTCTATTTCAGCTGAAGAGAGGCTTACAAAGATGATGTCTCTGATGCAGGACAATGTAAATGAGCTGTGGAATGGGAAATATAGTGAGAAAAGGGAACCGTTGGATACTGAGATTCCGGTGGGGCAGGCTTATACGGCTATTCAGACTTTTCTGAAGGGTGCCTGTGAGCTGCAGAAGCAGTCAGGTATTATGCAGATGCTCGGTGAAGACGATATAGTTATGCTCCAAAGCCTTGAAAGTAACTATTCAAAGGATACAGACAGCGAAACAGAACAGACATATGAAGCAGCTCCTTGGCAATATGGTGCAGCAGTTACTTTGGATGATAGTATTGACAACACAATATCAGATTATTTTGTAACATCGGATATAAGCAAGGAATTATCGGCGTGGATATTTATAATATCATTTGAAGATACGAGAATGCTGGCCGCTGTTGATGCGGTGCTTGGAGTACCGTTTTATATTACATATTATTGTGCAGATGTGGATAGCCCCAAGGCACAGGCTGCAGTGATGAGAGATTTATATGCAAAGACATATGGCAGTGATTATTCTATGGGTGATCCAAAAGAGTCTGAATCAAAAATAGATTCTTCCTTTGAGACAAATATAATAGAGAATTTTTATTATGGGAATAATTATACGCAAGGGGATGATGAATATACCGGTTTTGAACCTTATGTATACTCTTGTTCATCGGACAAGCTGCAGATGGAATATCAGGTTATTACAAGAATCCAAAGATTTGAAAAAAAGGGAAAGCAAGTGTCATCATATAATTCGCGTATTAATATATGTCTGTACTAACCGGACTAAAAAGATCTCTGTGCAATGCACAGTATCATTTAGTGCATGATTTGTATAATTTATTACATTGCTCTTTGCAAGGGTTTTGTTATATCTTAGATGTAGCAAAGCAGTTATTGTTCTTGGTTTTATATATTAATAATTGGAAAGTGAGGAAAAATATGAACGCTGATATGAAATGGCTTGATAATCCGGAAGTGTTTAAGGTAAATCAATTGGAACCACATAGTGATCATTGCTATTATCTGGATTATTCTGACATGAAAAAAGAAAAAAATCCATTATTACAGTCATTAAATGGTCAATGGGAGTTTGCTTACAGCAAAAATGTGATGGAAAGACCTGTTGATTTTTATAAGGAAACATTTGATGCATACGGATTCGATAAAATTATGGTTCCGGGACATATTGAACTGGCTGGATATGATAAAATACGCTACATCAACACTATGTATCCGTGGGAAGGAAAAGAGTACCACAGAGGAGCATATAGTATGCAGGCAACCGGAGCAGAAGAAGGAATGTTCTCAGAAGCACAGTACAATCCGGTAGGCTCTTATATCAAATACTTTGATTTGGATAAGAACATGTGTGGAAAAAGAATCCATATATGCTTCGAAGGTGTAGAAGAAGCTATGTATCTGTGGCTTAATGGTCAGTTTATAGGTTATGCAGAGGACAGCTTCACACCTTCTGAGTTTGATCTGACACCATATGTTAAGGAAAAGGGAAATGTTCTGGCAGTGCAGGTCCATAAGATGAGCACGGCGGCATTTTTAGAGGATCAGGACTTTTTCAGATTTTTTGGAATTTTCAGAAATGTTACTTTGAAGGCAATTCCGGATGTTCATCTGGAGGATGTATGGTTCAAACCTGTGTTAAATCAAGATAATGAAAGCGGAAGCGTATCTGTCAGCATGAAGGCATCTGCTACTGACAGTCAGAATGTAACTGCTGGCTTTATTTTAAAGGACAGAGAAGGAAATATATTAGTTGAGAAGTCATTACAGTTAAATAAAGAAAACAACCATTTGGAAGGCACGATTTGTGTTGACTTGGAAAGTGTCAGGCTGTGGGATAATCATAATCCATATTTATACCATGCTTATGTTGAGCTTAAAGCAGAGGATGGTTCACTGGCCGAGGTAATTCCTTATGATATCGGTTTCAGGAGAATAGAGATTATAGATAAAGTGGTCTATTTGAATGGAAAACGTCTTGTTATCACGGGAGTAAACCGTCATGAGTGGAATGCAAGAACAGGAAGATGCATTGGTATAGAAGACATGAAGGCAGATATATCATGTATGTTAAGAAACAATATTAATTCTGTGCGTACCTGTCACTATCCTGACCAGATACCATGGTACTATATGTGCGACGATGCAGGTATTTATGTGATGGCAGAAACAAATCTTGAGAGCCATGGCTCATTCCAAAAACTTGGGGCAATCGAACCGTCATGCAATGTACCGGGATCTATTCCACAGTGGAGAGATGCAGTGCTTGAGCGTGCAAAAAACAATTTCGAAACTTTTAAAAACCATACATCCATCCTTTTCTGGTCATTAGGAAATGAATCCTATGCAGGAGACGACATTGAGGCAATGAACGTTTATTTTGCCGAAAAGAAGGATGGAAGATTAGTTCATTATGAAAGCGCTTATTATAATAGGGCATATGAGGATACTATTTCTGATTTTGAGACCAGAATGTATGCAAAACCGGAGGATGTAGAGGAATACTTGAATAACAGTCCGAAAAAACCGTATATTTTATGCGAATTCATGCATGACATGGGAAATTCAATGGGTGGACTTGGCTCTTATATGAAGCTGATTGACAAATACGATATGTATCATGGCGGATTTATATGGGATTTTATTGACCAGGCAATTATGGTAAAAGATTCCGTTACAGGAAAAGATGTTTTACGCTATGGCGGAGATTTTGATGATAAACCGGCAGACTATGAATTCTCAGCAAATGGAATTGTATTTGCTGACAGGAAAGAAAAACCGGCAATGCAGGAAGTGAGGTATTACTATGGCTTATACAGATAAATTAAGAGTGGTCTATGGTGACTATACATTAGGTGTACATGGTGAAGGCTTTGATTATATTTTCTCTTATGCACAGGGTGGACTGGAATCTATCGTTAAAAATGGATATGAGTGGCTGTATCGTTGCCCAAAGCCTACTTTCTGGAGAGCGTTGACAGATAATGACAGAGGAAGCAAGTTCCATATTAAAAGCGGAAGCTGGCTTTCGGCAGATATGTTTATTGACTGTAAGGGAATACAGGTGATCATGGATGGCAAGGAGCAAAAACAATACGCACCTGATAATAACAGCTATGGCGGTGATGTTTATGCTGATGAAATTATCGTAAAATATACATACGAGACCATAACAACTCCGGCGACAACTGTTCTTGTGAGCTATAGCGTTGATGCGTCCGGAAAGATTCGCGTGGATGTACATTATAATGGTGCACAGGGGCTCCCTGAATTTCCTGTATTTGGAATGAGATTTATTATGCCAACATTGGCTGACAAATATTTATATAAGGGACTCTCCGGGGAAACATATCCTGACAGAAAAGCAGGTGCACAAGAAGGCGTCTATGAGATCGGTGATCTGAGTCTTACACAATATCTTGTTCCGCAGGAATGTGGTATGAGAATGGATACAGAGTGGCTTGAAATTACAAGACATACGGCTCTTGATAACAGCAGGACAGATAGCTCGTCACAGACACTGCGCATTGAAAAGAATGATGAAAAATTTGCATTTTCTTGTCTGCCTTATACTGCATCTGAGATTGAAAACGCTCTTCACCATGAAGAACTGCCACCGGCAAGAAGAACTGTTTTATGCATATATGGCGCAGTAAGAGGTGTTGGAGGTATCGACAGCTGGGGAACTGATGTGGAAGAGGATTATCGTATCAGTGCGGAGACTGATAAGGATTATTCTTTTACAATCTGTTAGTCATTCATTAAAAAGATAAGTATAGGAAAAATTGGCATTATAATATTGCTTTTGTCTTTTTATTATGTATTTCTGGCTCTGTATTCAGA
>ENA-UADX01000266-UADX01000266.1-human-gut-metagenome-genome-assembly--contig:-NODE-266-length-9992-cov-5.603502_pt1 | contig 9992 bp, 8 predicted proteins | sample MGYA00244270_ERZ654266 | MGnify/ENA primary metagenome ERZ654266 (study PRJEB26926, sample SAMN06164990) | human gut metagenome | biome: ENVO:00009003; feature: ENVO:2100002; material: ENVO:00002003... | reverse complement strand
TACGAGATGAGCGCTAGTCTCGTGGGCTCGGAGATGTGTATAAGAGACAGGTAGAGCAGGAGCCTACGATTTCCAGTTCAGCGCCTCGCAATGCAGCTTCCTGCTTCAGGGCGTTCAGTCCATCAGCTACAGCCTTGATCGGATTTCCCAGATTCAGGCGGTAATTTGTAAAGACAATATCTCCCGTAGGCGTCTCCGCATTCACCCTTACCGCAACAATCTTCGTCGTAGTAGAGCCCGAGTCAATACCAATCACAACCTGCTGTTTTCCTTTATTCAGCGGTTGGGTTTCGGTAGCGAATTTCGCCTTTGATTTGAGCCATTCCTGGTGCTCTTTCTCGTTTTTGAACAGAGGCAGCAGACTGCTGGTCCATTCCGTTTGTATTTCTTTTTTCATCCGGCTTCTGAGAACAGATACTGAGGCTGCAGAATCTGCCGATTTAGCCCGGTAAGCACAGCCCAGAGCCGGGATGAGATTGCTGTTTCCTGATACGATGAAATCGTTTGGTGAGAGATGGAGATAATCGCAGAAAGCCTTGCGGAGAGTCGGAAGAAAGGTCAGCGGACCGCCGCAGAGCAGGATAGGAGCCTCGAAGCTGATGCCGTGAGAAAGCGTTACCACCGTCTGTACGGCGATGGAATGGAAGATGCTGGCTGCAATATCTGCTTCGGGCAGATTGCGTGCCATCAGGTTCTGGATGTCGGTCTTGGCGAACACGCCGCAGCGGGCAGCCATCGGATAAACGTGCTCTGCCTTCATCGCCAACTCGCTCATCTTCTGGTTCTCTACGCCCATCAGCACACTCATCTGGTCGATGAAAGCGCCCGTTCCGCCGGCACAGTTGCCGTTCATGCGCAGTTCCATATTTCCGTTTTTTTTGAAGAAGATAACCTTCGCGTCCTCGCCACCAATATCGATGAGCGCCTTCGCCTCAGGATGGGCAGTACGGGCATAGACTGATGCAGCCACCACCTCCTGTACAAACTCCGCCTGGAGCTGTTCGGCAGTAGCCATTCCTACGCTTCCCGTTACGCAGATTCTAGCCTCTGCATCGCCCGTGAGGGCTAAAATCTCATCGAAATATTGCGACACAAGTTCGTTGACACGAGCGTTGTGGCGTTCGTATTTTGAGTAAATTACCCGGTTATCGCTGTCGATAACGGCTATTTTGGCTGTCGTAGAGCCAACGTCCAATCCTATGTAATATGTCTTCTCCATTTCTCTTATCTCAAGTATTTTCTCTTATCTTCTAGTATCTTCTTATCTTCTAGTGGCTTTTCCCAAGTTCCATCTTCTCTCTTCTCATATCCCTGAAAGCGCTCCAGGCTATCGGAACCGCAACGGCAAACGAACAGCAATCTGCCCACATCTGACACATCTCCACGCCCAGCAGTCCGAAGAAATAGGGGAGGATGAAGATGAGCGGAATGAAGAAAAGTCCGCTTCGTGCTGCCGCTACGATGTTGGCTCTCACCGGTTTACGGATGGTCTGCATCAGCATGTTGGTGAGCACGATGCTGGCTACGAGCGGAAAACTGAGCACCTGCCATCGCAAAGCCACCGAACCTACGGCTACAACCGCTGCATCATCGCGGAAGATGCTGATGATGGAAGTTGAGAAGATGAAGCCGAGAAGGGCACAGACGCTGAGGAAAACCGTGCCGCATTTAATGCAGAAAAAGAAGGCTTCCTTTACACGCCCATAGAGTTTGGCGCCGTAGCAGAATCCGCAGAGCGGCTGGAATCCCTGCCCCAGACCGATGACCATCGCATAGGTAAAGAAGGAGATGCGGGTAACGATGCTCATGCCCGCAATGGCTGCATCGCCAAACGCACCTGCTGCCACATTGAGCATCAGCGTAGCGATACTTCCCAGTCCCTGTCTTGACAGCGAAGGGGTTCCGCCGAAGATAATCTCCTTGGCAAAGGCGCGGGTAGGGGTGAAATTGCTGAGATGGATGCGGATGTTCTCGCCTTTATGCGTCATCCAAAAGAGCATGGCGCAGCCGAAACACTGGCTGATGAGGGTGGCTACGGCGGCTCCGGTAATGCCCAGCTGGAAGTAGAGGATGAGCAGAGGAGCCAGAATCAGATTGAGCAGCACACCCGACATGATGCCCTTCATCGCATACATCGTATTGCCCTGAAAGCGCATCAGATTATTCAGCGTAAGCGATGTGGTCATAAAGGGAGCACCCAGCAGGATAATGCCCAGATAACGCTCTGTATAAGGAAGAATGGTGGACGTAGAACCCATCAGAAGACAGAGCGGTGTGAGGAACACATGACCCAGGATGGCGATGAGAAGACCGGTAAGAAAACTCAGCACAAAGCCCGTGGTTGCCATTTTCTGTGCCTCTTCCGTATGCTTGGCGCCCAACTGTCGCGAAACATAATTGCCCGCTCCGTGACCGAAGAAGAAACCTATCGCTTGAATCACAGCCATTGCTGCAAAGGAAACGCCTACCGCTGCCACACTCTGCGTGTTGATGCTGCCCACGAAATAGGTGTCGGCGAGGTTGTACATGCTCGTCGACAGCATACTGATAATCGTTGGTATGGCCATCGTGAAAATCACATGATGCACAGGGGCATGTGTGAGGAACGTATAGTTGTCTCTTTTCTCTTTCTTCATAACTTTCTGATGCTCTTTTGGGGCATTTCAACCTGCAAAGGTACATAAATATCCACAAAGTTGGACAATTATGAACCAACTTTTATAAATTTATAAGAAAAGAGTTGTATTATTCATAAATTTATTGTATTTTTGCACCGTAATTGGATATATATACATAAAACAATATACTAATGAATGATGAGATAAGAATCATACCGATAACGACTAAAAAAGGGCTGAAAACCTTCATTCAGTTTCATTATGATCTCTACAGAGACCATAAGTTTGCCATTCCTTTTTTGCGTTTTGACGAGATGAATACGCTGGACCCAAAGAAGAATCCTGCCTTTGAATTCTGTGAAGCTCAATACTTCCTGGCGGTTGACAGCGAGGCTCGTATCGTAGGTAGAATTGCTGCCATTATCAACCATCGTGCCAACGAAGAGTGGAACAAGAAGCAGGTTCGCTTCGGCTGGTTCGATTTCGTGGATAATGTAGCGGTTTCCTGTGCCTTGTTGCGCGCGGTAGAAAACTGGGGCAAGAGCAGGGGAATGAACGAATGCGTAGGTCCGCTCGGATTTACGGATATGGACCGTGAGGGCTTGCTCATCGAGGGCTTCGACCGGAAGTCTACGATGTATATCAATTACAATTATCCTTATTATAAGACGCATCTGGAGAGTTATTCGCTCTATGAGAAGGATAACGACTGGCTGGAGTACCGCATCAGGATTCCGGAAGTGACGCCGGCTAAGTTTGCCAAGACTGCCCAGATGATAGAGAGCCGATATAATCTGCAGGTTCATAAGTTTACCCGCCGGGAACTGACCTCGGGAGGAATGGGCAGGAAAGTGTTCGAAATAGTGAACGAAACTTATAAGAATCTCTATGATTTCCAGCAGCTTACGGAGAAGCAGATAGATGAATATGTAAATACTTATATCAAGAAGGCTGACTTGAACCTGGTAACGGGTGTAGTGGATGGCAACGCTGGCAACAAGCTGGTAGCCTTTGGTGTTTCCTTCCCTTCGTTTACCGATGCGCTGCGCGAGATAGGCGATGGCAAGCTTTTCCCTACGGGTTGGCTGAAGGTGCTGAAGGTTCTGAAGTGGCACAAGACGGATACGGTAGATTTGCTTTTGATTGGTGTTCTTCCGGAATATCGCAAGAAGGGAGCCAACGCGCTTATTTTTGCCGATCTGATAGAGCAGTATCACCGTTATGGCTTTAAATGGGCTGAGGCAATGCCGCAGATGGAGACCAATACCGGTGTTCAGAGCCAGTGGCAGTATCTGGAGAGCGAACAGCATCGCCGTCATCGCTGCTATAAGAAGAAGATTTAAAAGTCTCTGTTTTGAGCCGTTTAGGCGCAAAAAAGATAGAAAATGGGCTAAAAAGTTAACGAATCTAACTCGCTCTAATTTGGACTTTGATTGAATATCAAGAAGTTGGGCGTTTGCCTACATAATATAGGTAACAATATGGAAACGAGCGGACTTCTGCTCGTTTCTGTATTTTGCAATATGCAAAGAACGCCTTAATTCGGGGACAAAGATACGATATTTTTCTAAATCTCGCATAGCTTACAAGGAGAAAACCTTGGAAATTAGAACTTTTTACGTTAAAATCCATATTTGACAAGCAGATTTTGAAGAAAATATTTGGAGTTTCCAATAAAAAAGAGTATTTTTGCAGCAACAAATCCCACCACGCCTCTCAACGATGCGTACCACGGTGGGACTTCGCTTTTTATAAAGGGTATATGGATTACGACAAACAACCGATAAACGTAGATGAACAGGTTGCCTTGCTCCAGAACAGAGGGCTGGTGATAGAAGATATTGCAACTGCCAAATTGCAGCTTCGCAATATCAGTTATTTTCGTATTGCCAGTTACCTACGATATATGGAGGAAGACAGACAGTTTCATCATTATAAACTGGGTAGTACATTTGAACAAGCCATCGACCTTTATCTCTTTGACAAAGAACTTCGTCAACTTATATTCAAGGCAATTCAAGATATAGAGATTTCTCTTCGGACCAAAATGATTCAGATATTTTCCATGGAGCATGGCGCATTTTGGTTTATGGATGCATCATTGTTCAAGAATGCAGACTTTTATGAAGGCTGCCTTGACAATATCAAGAAAGAGGTATCTCGTTCAAATGAAGATTTCATCAAGGAGCATTCCGAGAAATATACTTTCCCTTCTCTCCCTCCTGTGTGGAAAACATTAGAGGTCGTTTCGTTTGGTACGCTTTCCAAATTATTTTGTCTGTTCAAGGACAATCGTCTCAAAAAGCAAGTGGCAAGAGAGTTTGGACTACCTCAATACACTTACTTGGAAAGTTGGATAAGGTGTATAACCGTGCTTCGCAATTGTTGTGCTCACCATGCCCGTATATGGAATAGGCGTTTTGCCTTGAAGCCACAATTGCCAAATCGGCTTCCACTTTTTTGGATTGCTCCAACCCAAAAGCCTATCAAACTTTACCATCAGTTATGCACCTTATTATATATGGAGCAAACTATAACTCCTTATATGGATTTAAAAAGCTCTCTGCTCAGATTGTTCGCAGATTATCCCAATATTGATTTACATGCCATGGGCTTTCCACAAGGATGGGAAAACGAACCTTTATGGAGATAGCAACAAGTGTTCGGATATAAGTCTATCCAAGCACTTGCTTGTTGAATTCGCGCTTTGGCTGCTTTAGAGCTTAATGTTAAGCCTCATAACTCGCTCTAATTTGGACTTTGATTGAAAATCAAGAAGTTGGGCGTTTGCCTATATTATATAGGTAACAATATGGAAACGAGCGGACTTCTGCTCGTTTCTGAATTTTGCAAAATGCAAAGAACGCCTCAATTCGAGGGCAAAGATACGACATTTTTCTAAATATCCAATGATTTACAAGAGGAATTTTATGGAATTTAGAACTTTTAGCGTTATATTCTCTACCAGATAAGCTGATTTCTTAGAAAATATTTGTATAATACGATTTTAAAACATATTGTTTGTAGTAACAAATCCCACCTTAGTACGCCTCTCAACGATGCGTACTAAGGTGGGCCTTTGCTTTTTATTTGGGTATATGAGCTACGACAAGCAACCTATATATATGTACAATTAGTCTTGCTACAAAATAGGGGATTGATAATTGAAAATGTTGCAACGGCTAAACTATAACTTCGCAATATCAGCAATACTTCCGTTTTGCAAATTATCTCCGATACATGCAACAAGACCTGCAAGCTGGTCAGTACATACGAGCAAGCTATCAGCATAGAAAAAATATTTTCCAACACTTCATTCAAAATGCAAGTACGGAACTACACAAAATCCTTTGCAGACTACAACAGTAAAGCTGTTAATCTAAGGCAGAGCCCCCAAATAATTATGACCTTAACGCTGCCATAAACGCTTAATATTGCTCCTGTAACATTTTACTTCTTGCCATTAAGCATGCACCTATTAATCCTGCACAGTCTTTCAGAGTAGATGTTTCTATCTTGGAATCTTCGTTCACCATATTGAGAGAGAATTTCTTGATTCCCATACATATTGGTTGTGTTATGTAGTCACCAGTAACCGATAGGTCTCCTCCTATAACCAACATCTCAGGATTGAATATATTGATGACGCCAGCAAGGGTTGTACCCAATTCTACTGCCATCATTTGTAACGTCTCAATGCTCATCACATCTTCTTTCTTGATGGCTTCGAGAATATCATGAAGTGTTAGACTTTTGTGTTGATTCAATACTTTGTCAGAGAGGACAGATATGCCACCATTCTGTATCTTCTGATTCATCTTGCGTTGTAGTGCAGAACCAGAAGTCTCAGTTTCCACGCATCCAGTTTTTCCACAATGACAAATTATGCCATTATTGTATATATGCATATGTCCAATTTCCCCAGAAAATCCCGACTTGCCAAAATATAATTTGCCGTTGATGATAATACCGATACCAATTCCCCAACTCACATTAACAAAAATGACATTTTTAACACCCTTACAGACGCCTCTGAGGTATTCGCCGTAGGTCATGCACCGAGTGTCGTTGTCAATGCATACTGGTATGTTCAGGCTCTGAGAGAGCATATCAGCCAATGGTTTTTCTATGCAAGTGAAATAATTGTATGCGCAACCAACTTCTGGGTTAACTCTGCCGCCAATGCTCATGCATGCATTCTGTATATTTTCTTTTTTGAAACCTTCTTTCTCTATGAAAGTGTTGATTATTGCTATGAGACTTTCAAAGCAATCTGGGGTATCTTCATATACAAAGTCTATTCTCTCTGGCTGAGTTACCATATTACCACAAAAATCACAAATTCCTAAAGTAAGGTAATCTTTTCCTGTATCTATTCCAAGAAAATAGCCCGAAGTGGCAATTAAATCATACTCTTTAGGAGCCCTCTTTGAATAGTGGGCTCTTTTTCCTGTTTCCTGTACCAGACCGATTTCTATAAGTTCGTTCAGTGTCTTAGTCGTATATGGGATACTGACTCCTAAACTTTTGGAAAGTTCGGCAATAGTTTGTCCTCCATGCTCTATAAGCAGCCTCATTAAAGCCGTCTTTGAAGCGGACCATTTTGTGTTATTGACTATATCTTTTAACATACTACATTTTATTATTAACTACAATTACCTTGCAAAGGTAAATAAATAAATTTATTTTTTTATTAATGGAGGAAAAAGAAATGGCAGTAAAGATCAGATTAAGAAGAATGGGACAGAAGAAAGCTCCTTTCTATAGAATCGTAGTTGCAGACTCTAGATCACCAAGAGATGGAAGATGCATCGAGGAGATCGGAACATACGATCCAACTAAGGATCCTAGCGAGTATCATGTAAATGAGGAATTAGCTAAGAAATGGTTATCAAACGGCGCACAGCCAACTGAGACAGTAGCTAGAATCTTCAAGAGTGCTGGTATCGAGAAATAGGATAAAGAGGTGGCGTAATGAAAGAATTAGTTGAAGTAATTGCAAAATCTTTAGTTGATTATCCGGATGAGGTTAATGTAACTGAGACCGAAAACGAGAAAGCAATTGTTTTGGAATTACGTGTTGCACAGTCTGACATGGGCAAAGTGATCGGCAAGCAGGGACGTATTGCTAAGGCTATTCGTTCAGTTGTTAAGGCCGCAGCCTCTAAAGAAGACAAAAAGGTTATTGTTGAGATAGTACAGTAACATAAAGGCATCTCTTATGAGATGCCTGTTTTTTTATAATTTATAGTAACTATTCAGAACCGGTATTGTATGGTTTTGAGAATGTGCGTGGGCTGAATAGTTATGATTTATATTAATATCAGGAGACAGAGAATGGAAGATTTACTACAGGTAGGTGTAATTACGAGCACACACGGCATTCGCGGTGAGGTAAAGGTGTTCCCAACCACTGACGATGCTGCCCGTTTTAAAAAGCTTAAAAATGTCATTCTGGATAATGGCAAAGAGCGCAGGGATTTGGAAATAACTTCTGTCAAATTTTTCAAGAACCAGGTTATCTTGAAATTTAAGGGCATAGATGACATAAATGATGTAGAAAAATATAAAAAGGCACCTCTTTTTGTGACAAGGGAAAATGCGGTGCCGCTTGAGGAAAACGAGTACTTTATAGCTGATCTTATCGGGCTTTCCGTCACATCAGACGAGGGAGAGGAGCTTGGAGTCATAGATGATGTACTCCAGACCGGTGCCAACGATGTGTACGTTGTTAAGAAAGCCGGTGCAAATGATTTGCTGATTCCGGCAATAAAGGATTGTATACTGGACGTTGATGTGGAAAATGGCACGATGAAGGTGCATCTGCTGGCAGGTTTGAGATAGCTATATCTCAAACTGCAAAAACCGTAAAATGAGATATAAAATTGAACAAAATCATACATTTTAAATCGTAAAACTGTAAAACAGGATGATATAGGAGATATAGGAAATGAGATTTCATGTGCTGACCTTATTCCCACAGATGATAGAACAGGGACTGTCAGAGAGTATCACAGGCAGAGCTTTAAAACAGAATATTATATCACTCAATACGGTAAATATCAGGGATTTTGCGCACAATAAGCACAATAAGGTTGATGATTACACATATGGTGGCGGTGCAGGGATGCTTATGCAGGCAGAGCCGGTGTATCAGGCTGTGAGCAGTGTGGTGAGTCAGATCAATAAATGTAATCAGGTCCATTCAGGTGATAATTCAGAGAAAAATATCTCCGATGAAAATATATTATATGAAAATACAGCATATAAAAATACAGCAGAAGAAATAAAAAATCACAATGCGCGTCTGATTTATGTTACTCCACAGGGCCGCGTGTTCAACCAGCAGATGGCAGCAGAATTTGCAAAGTGTGATGACCTCATTTTTCTATGTGGACACTATGAAGGTATTGACGAGCGCGTGCTGGAGGAGACGGTAACAGATTATGTTTCTATCGGTGACTATGTTCTAACGGGCGGAGAACTGCCGTCGATGGTAATGATAGATGCGATTTCACGTCTGGTTCCGGGGGTATTGCACAATGATATTTCGGCAGAGACAGAGTCGTTTCATGGCAATCTGCTCGAATATCCTCAGTATTCACGTCCTGTTGAGTGGCATGACAAAAAGGTGCCTGAGGTACTCATGTCAGGCAATCAGAAAAAGATAGATGCATGGCGCCTTGAAAAGTCTATTGAGCGCACAAAGGAGCGCAGACCGGATTTGTATGCCGGGTTTAAAAGACTTGATAAATGCAGAGAGTTTCTTATGAAAAATAAACTGCTTCATATTGATATGATAGAGCTTATAAACAGGGGCTGTGCCGAGATACTGTTTGAGGCAGATGGCGAATATCTGCTTCGGGACATGGTCTCAAAGGTATGCTTTCATACAAGGCCGGATGAGGGCGAGTCGAAGCTTATTGATTTGGTGCAGGAAAATGTCACAAAGTCTGTTGATAAATACAGCAGTCAGCGTATTTCAAAAAACGTTACAGATCAGATTGTAAATGGCATAGTGCTTCACCAGCAAAGATATGTTGAGCTCTTTACAGCAAATGGCTTTAATGAGACTGTAGAGTGCAGGCAGGCTGTGTATACAAACAAAGAAAAGCTATCTGTCAGCGGACTGTACAGACCGGATGGAAAGCCGATGCCAAATGGCTTAACTATAAGAAAGCTGGATGCAGCTGATATACAGGAGGCTGCGCCAATGTACCCGGGCTTTGACAATCCGGACTATATCATAGAAAGAATAGAGGCAGGGGCAGTCTATGGCGCTTTTTTTGGTGATAATACTGCTAATGATACCATTAATACTCTCGCGGGAATTATCGGAATCCATGAGGAGGGCAGCATAGGCATGCTCTATGT
>ENA-UADX01000242-UADX01000242.1-human-gut-metagenome-genome-assembly--contig:-NODE-242-length-10887-cov-3.269664_pt1 | contig 10887 bp, 12 predicted proteins | sample MGYA00244270_ERZ654266 | MGnify/ENA primary metagenome ERZ654266 (study PRJEB26926, sample SAMN06164990) | human gut metagenome | biome: ENVO:00009003; feature: ENVO:2100002; material: ENVO:00002003... | reverse complement strand
CGAGTCCTGCGGCGGCTTCCTTTTGGCTCAGCCCCTTTTCTTTTCTGAGCGAAGACAGGCGCGCGGTTATATTTGTTGCCATAACGATACCTCTTTTATACAGTCTGTATAATCATTATATCAAAAATTCAAGAATTTTCAATCATACAGTTCAACAAAATACCCAGCGTATTTTTGGAGGAAACATGAAAAGCTATATAGTCTATATCATAAGAAGCGGCGCGACGAAGGAGGAGACCGAGGGAAAATATATCGGTCACACCGACGTTGAGCTCAGCGAAGAGGGCAGAAAGCAGCTCGAGAATATGCGCTCGGAGCTTGTCTATCCGCCCGTCGGCGCGGTCATATCGAGTCCGCTCAAGCGCTGCACCGACACCGCGGCGATACTCTATCCCGACAACAAGTGCATTACTATAGATTCGCTCATAGAGTGCAACTTCGGCGAGTTCGAGGGCAAGGATGCGGAGGAGCTCAAGGACTATCCGATGTTCCCGCGCTGGCTCGCCGGCGAGCAGGGCGTTGAGCACGGCCTGACTCTTGTCCGCGAACAGGCGCACGCCCGCAAGGCTCGTCTGCGTCTTGCGCAGCTTCGACACGGCGATCATCTTCATCGTGCGGGTGATCTGCTGCGTGCTGTTCACGCTGCGGATGCGCGCGCGGATCTTATGCAGATTTGTCAAGGGGCGTTCCTCCTCTCTGCCGGCGGCGGGGATGGTGCATCATAGATTCTTGAGCGTCTCGTCGGCAAGCGCACGCAGCCGCTCGAGCGCCTCGGGCGGAAGCTTCTTGCCGCTGTGCACGAGGGCGTTCAGCTCCGGATACGTGCGGTGGATGCGCGCAAGCAGCGCCTCGGCGTAGTGCGGCACATCCTCGACGGCGATTGAGTCGGTATATCCCTCACCGGCGGCGAAGAGCACCGCGACCTGATCGGCCGCGTCCATGGGCGCGTACTGCGGCTGCGTCAGGAGCTCGGTCATGCGGCTGCCGCGTGCGAGCGTGTCGCGCGTGGCCTTGTCCAGATCCGAGCCGAACTGCGCAAACGACGCAAGCTCGCGGTACTGTGCCAGGTCCATGCGCAGACGGCCGGCAACCTGCTTCATCGCGCCGAGCTGTGCCGCGCCGCCGACACGCGACACGGACAGGCCCACGTTGATGGCCGGGCGCACACCGGCGTGGAACAGGTCCGTCTCGAGGAAGATCTGCCCGTCGGTGATGGAGATGACGTTCGTCGGGATATAGGCCGAGATGTCGCCCGCCTGCGTCTCGATGATGGGCAGGGCGGTCATGCTGCCGCCGCCGGCTTCTTCGCTCAGGCGCGCGGCGCGCTCGAGCAGGCGGGAGTGCAGGTAAAACACGTCGCCGGGGTAGGCCTCGCGTCCGGGCGGACGATGCAGCGTCAGCGACATCTGACGGTAAGCCACGGCCTGCTTGGACAGGTCATCGTAGATGACAAGCACGTGACCGCCGGGGTTGGTCTCGCTGGCGGGCTTACCGTCCTCGCCGTTGTACATGAAGAACTCGCCGATAGCGGCACCGGCCATAGGCGCGATGTACTGCATAGGGGCAGAATCAGCAGCGGTTGCCGAAACGATGATGGTGTAGTCGAGCGCACCGTGCTGAGCGAGGGTCTCGCGGATGTTAGCAACCGTGGAGGCCTTCTGGCCGATGGCGACATAGATGCAGACCATGCCCTTGCCGCGCTGATTGAGGATAGCGTCGATGGCAATGGCGGTCTTACCGGTCTTACGGTCGCCGATGATAAGCTCGCGCTGGCCGCGGCCGATAGGCACCATGGAGTCGATAGCCAATAGGCCGGTCTGGACCGGCTCGCACACCGGGGTACGGTCGATGACGCCGGGGGCCTTGAACTCGATGGGACGACGGTGCGTGGCGACAATGTCACCCAAACCGTCGATGGGCTGGCCGAGCGGATTGACGACGCGGCCGAGCATTGCACGGCTCACGGGAATATCCATAATGCGGCCAGTGGTGCGGCACTCGTCGCCTTCCTTGATGGAGTCGACGGCACCAAACAGAACGGCGCCGACCTCGTCACGGTCAAGGTTCTGGGCGAGGCCGAATACGGTCTCACCGGTATCGGAGCTCTTGAACTCCAGAAGCTCGCCTGCCATGGCACTCTTGAGGCCGGAGACGCGCGCGATGCCGTCGCCTACCTCGTCGACCGTTGAAACCTCATGCGTATCGACCGTCGCGGAGAGGCTCGTGAGCTGCTCCTGCAGTTTCTTGGCGATATCCTGGGCATTGAGGGTTTCGGACATTAGGCTTCACCTCCGTACGAATTAGCAGAGTTTGCGAGGGTCTCCTGCGCGATGCGCAGCTGCGTCTTGACGGAGATGTCACGACGCTCGCCGCGGGCCTCGAGCACCAGGCCGCCCACGATAGACGGGTCGACCTGCTCGATAAGGAATACCTTGCGGCCGAAGTCCTGCTCGCATTTCTTAGTGATGGTTTGACGCAGCTCGTCGTCGAGCGGGATCGCCGTGGTGACGGTCACGCCCACTACATCCTCGTCTTCCTCGGCAACATACTTAAAGGCAGCTGCCACCTTGGGAAGAAGGTCGAGCTGGTCGCGCTTGGACATGGTGTCGAGCACGGCGATGATCTCGGGGCTGGCAGAAGCCAAGCGCTCGACCATCTCGAGGTCCTCGAACACATGGTTCTCGGCCTTGGCGGCTTCCAAAAGGGAACGCGCGTAGGTCTCGAGCACCTTGTCCTGATAGCGGCTAGTCGGCATTCAGGCTACCTGCTTCCTGGATGTAGCGCTCGATGAGCTTCTTCTGCTCGGCATCGTCCTCGAGTGCCTCGCCCACGATCTTGGTGGCGACGGCAACGGACAGGTCGGCGATGGAGCTCGCGGCACCGGCGTAGATGGACTTGCGCTCGTCCTCGACGGTCGTATGGGCCTTGGCGATGATCTCCTCGGCCTCCTTGTGAGCAGCCTCGATGATACGGGCGCGCTCGGACTCGGCGTCCTTACGGGCCTCGAGAACGATGTCGGCAGCCTGACGACGGGCGTCGGTGACGATCGAGTCGGACTCAGCGCGCTTGGCGATAGCCTCCTGCTTGGTCTTCTCGGCCTCGTCGAGGCTCTCCTCGATCTTCTTGCCGCGCTCCTCCATGGTTTTCATGATGCCCGGCAGGGCGACCTTGGCCAGCACGATCCAGATGATCAGGAAGGCGATAAGTGCCGGGATGAACTCCGCCATCTTAGGGATGAGGATGTCCGCACCGGCAGCGCCGTCCTCGGCGAACGCGGAAACCGGCATGAGCAGCGCGGCCGCGGACGCGGAGAGTGCGATCGCGCTCTTCTGGGATGAAAGATTCATACTTGACGCTCCGTGCTATTTAACGATCAGCGCGACAACGAAGCCGATCAGAGCCAGAGCCTCGCCGAAGGCGGAGCCCATGATGAAGACGGTGAACACGCGGCCCTGGACCTCAGGCTGACGGGCCATAGCACCCGTAGCACCCAGAGCAGACAGGCCGATAGCAAGACCAGCGCCGATAACACCGAGACCGTAACCGATAACTCCCACGATTCCTCCTTTGTCGTGCGTGTCTTATTTCACGCAGGATAACCTTATTTATAACTGCCGGGCTCCATGGGTACGGGCACCAGCGGTTTAACGAATTGCCTTACCTTTAAGGCGCGAACGGAAGACTACTCCTCCTCCGCAACCTCCTCTGCCTCGGAGACATACACGGCGGTAAGGACCGTGAAGACATAAGCCTGGATGGCGCCGACTACAAGCTCGATCGCATAGATCAGGATGAGGATGGCAAGCCAGGCCAGCGAAGGCAGGGCGCCGACGGCGTGAGCCGCGGAAACCTGCTGAAGCAGCGGCTGCATGAACATGCTCGCCATGATGGCGAACGAGCCCATGACCACGTGTCCTGCGAACATGTTGCAGAACAGACGGACGGCAAGCGTGATGAGGCGCAGGAAGGTCGAGAAAAGCTCGACGACCCACACAAGCACGTTCATCGGGAAGCTCACGCCCTGCGGGGCGAGGCTCTTGATGTAGCCGATCACGCCGTGAGCCTTGCATCCGTAGTAGATGAAGTACACGAAGGCGAAGATGGCGAGCGCGGCGGTGGAGCCGATTGCGCCGGTGCCGGGCTTCATTCCCGGAATCAGGCCAATCATGTTATTGATCAGGATGAACAGGAAAAGCGAGCACAGGAACGGGAAGTGCTTCTTCCAGTTCTCACCCACGACGCCCTTGCCGATATCGTTCTCGACGTACTCGATGATGTACTCGAAACCGTTGACGAAGAAGCCCTTGGGAACCAGGGTCTGCTTCTTCTTGAACACGGCCAGGACGATCAGGAGCACGATCGTGGAGACGATCAGCCAAAACGAGTACTGCGTGATGCCGCAGCTCAGATCGCCCACGACAGGGGTGGAGCTGAACTCGCTGACCAGATGATTAATCTCATCAGGCAGCTTTTCAAAAATTTCCACGACTTACCTTTCGACCTCATGAGGATCTCGCAGCACCTTGGCGACGCGAACCGCGCAGGCGGCCATAAAGGCCACGAAGCCGATCGCCTCGCCCAGGAGGAACATGCGAAACGCCTCTCCGAACAACGCAAACACAACCAAGGTAAAGACGAGCAGGGCGATTGCCGAGACCGCCAGGCTCACCATACCCTTGAGCATGTCCGCATTCTGTTTATCGTCAAGAACCGGCTTGAGCGTAAAAACAAAGGGAAGAAAGGCGACCGCGCCCGCGATGGCGCCTGCAACGATAGCGAGCAGATCGGCTATCTGAAACACTGGCGTCCTCACTTTCTTTTTTTAACGCTTCCCAGAACAGTTCCCGCCAAACATTGGTGACTATTGTACGAGCCAATCGCTAAAGTACAACCGAAAAAGCATCGGTTAATACGCACCTGTTCGTTTTCTTAAGACCTTCTTTATGCCGCAGGTAGGTAATACGTTTTTCTCGAACCCCTCTGGGCTAAACGTCCGTTAACAGGAGTGCGCGCGGTCGCCTTTTGTTCGACCGCGCGCACCGTTTCTTCGTATTTGCAGCCGCGGCCGTCTTAGCCCAGCGACTAGAGCGTGCCGAAGATGCGGTCGCCGGCGTCGCCGAGGCCGGGAACGATGTAGGCGGCCTCGTTGAGATGGTCGTCGATAGCGCAGGTATAGATATGCACGTCGGGATCCTTCTCGGTCAGTGACTTGAGGCCCTCGGGGGCCGCGACGATGCACAGCATGCGAATGTCCTTGACGCCGCGCTCGCGCAGATAGCTGATGGCCATCTCGGCCGAGCCGCCCGTGGCGAGCATAGGGTCGACGACCAGACAGATACGCTGGTCGATATCCTTGGGCATCTTGCAGTAATACTCGTGAGGTTCATGGGTAACCTCGTCGCGCTCCATGCCGATGTGGCCCACGCGAGCGGAGGGCACCAGGTCGAGGATACCGTCGACCATGCCAAGGCCCGCACGCAGGATGGGCACGATGGCGAGTTTCTTGCCGGCAAGCTGTTTGAACGTGGCAGTAGTGATGGGGGTCTCGACCTCGACGTCTTCCATAGGCAGGTCGCGCATGGCCTCGTAGCCGTCAAAAAGCGCGAGTTCGCGCACGAGCTGACGGAACTGGTTGGTGCCGGTGTTTTTGTCGCGCAGGATCGACAGCTTGTGCTGGACGAGCGGATGATCGACAAGCGTCACACGGGACGCATCGTAGGTGACGGTCATGGGTTGATTGCCCCTTTCGTTGCAGCCGCAAAACGGCCTTGCTGACAAGGCGCGCAGCAATGTTGCCGCCGCACGCCATGCATAAGTTTAGCGGTTTGTTGTATCGAGCAGCCCATCGCAGCCCTACTGTGCGGTACTGAGCGAGCGCTTGACTGCATCACGCCAGCCCGCAAGGTTTTGCTCGCGACGCTCGGCGGACATATGGGGAAGGAAGGTCCTAACGATCTGGGCATTTTGCTCCAGCTCTTCAAGGTCTTCCCAATAGCCGACGGCAAGACCCGCCAAGTACGCGGCACCGATTGCCGTGGTCTCCACCGTCTCGCATTGCAGCACGGGGATATCCAGCAGGTCGGCCTGGAATTGCATGATGAACTCGTTGCGCGAGGCACCGCCATCGACAGACAGGCGCTCAATCGAAAGCCCCACGTCCTGCTCCATAGCGCGCAGCACGTCGTAGCTCTGATATGCCATGGATTCGCAGGCGGCACGTACGATGGTCGCACGGCTCGAGGCGCCGGTCAGACCGCACACGATACCGCGGGCATGCGGGTCCCACCAGGGAGCACCCAAACCTGCAAAGGCGGGAACGAAGTAGCAGCCCTCGTTGTCGCTAATCGAAGCGGCGAGTTGTGCCGACTCGCTCACACTCGAGATGATGCCCATGTTGTTGCGAAGCCAGTTCATCGTTGAACCGGCGGCAAAAATAGAGCCCTCGAGCGCATAGCTGACTTTGCCGTCCGCAGCGATACCGATGGTGGAGACCAGGCCATTCTTGGATTCGACGATCTCGTCACCGGTGTTCATGAGCATAAAGCAGCCCGTGCCATAGGTGTTTTTGGTCTGGCCGGGATAGAAGCAGCAGTGGCCGAACAGCGATGCCTGCTGGTCGCCCGCCACGCCCATGATGGGCGGCATGTTGGTCATGATGTCGCTCGCGACGCGGCCGTAGTCGCCCGAGCTCCAGCGAACCTCGGGCATCATGGAACGTGGAACGTCAAAGAGCGCCAGCAGGTCGTCGTCCCAATCGAGCGTATGGATATTAAAGAGTGCCGTGCGGCTGGCATTGGTGTAGTCGGTGGCAAAGACCTGGCCGCCGGTGAGGTTGTAGATGAGCCAGGTGTCGATGGTGCCAAACACGAGGTCGCCCGCCGCCGCGCTCTCGCGTGCGCCGTCGACGTTGTCGAGAATCCACTGCACCTTGGAGGCCGAGAAATACGGGTCAAGCGTAAGTCCCGTGCGGGAGCGCACCAGCTCCTCGCAACCCTGTTCAACCAACGCGTCGATCGCCGGCGCGGTACGACGGCACTGCCATACGATGGCGTTATAGATGGGCTGGCCGCTCACGCGGTCCCAGACCACCGTGGTCTCGCGCTGGTTGGAGATGCCGATGGCGGCGATGCGATCGGAATGGATGCCGCTCTTAAACTGAACCTCCATCATCACGCCGATCTGGCTGGCAAGCACCTCCGTGGGATCCTGCTCCACCCAGCCGGGGCGCGGGAAGCTGGTTTTGACGCTACGACGCGCCTGGGCAACGATGCAGCCGTATTCGTCGACAATGGCCGCGAGTACCGAGGTAGTGCCGCAGTCGAGCGCCATGATGTAGGAACCGCCAAAGTTAAACGAGGCATCTTCCATGCCCAGGCTGCCCAGATTCAACGACATCGCTTACACCCTTCTATTGCATCGGGTCGGACAGGACCCGCTCGATCTCTGATGCGGGAAGTGCGCCTTGGCGCAGGATCTGGAGCCCGCCGTGCTGGAACGACACGATGGTCGAAGCGTAGCGACACGGGGTCTCACCGGCGTCGACGGCAACATCGACCCCCTCCAGGATGCGGCCCTCGACGGCGGCAAAGCTTGCCGGCGAAGGCGCGCCGTGCGTGTTGGCGCTCGTGCAGGCAAGGGGACTGCCGCAGGCGCGGATGAGCGCTTGGACCACGGGAGAGGCCGAAGCGCGCAGGGCCACGGTGTCGTCGGCAGCGCGCATAAAGGTCGGCACGCAGGGGGCTGCCTTGACCACGATAGTCAGGGCTCCCGGCCAGCATCGTCGCGCGAGTACGCGGGCATCTTCCGGGATATCCACGCCATAGCGGTCGAGTGCTTCGACGCCATCGACCAGCCAAGCGACGGTTTGCGTGAGCTCACGTTGCTTGAGAGTGAAGATACGGCGATAGCCGGTGCCGAGCGCAGGAACTGCGGCGCCATTGACGGCAGCCTGCGGATCGCGCGGCCACGATGGGAATTCGCTTGTATCTTGGGGCACGGCGCCCGAGAAGGCGTTGACTGCCACGGCGACACCGTAGACGGTCTCGGTCGGAATCAAGGCCAGGCCGCCGCGGCCGAGCACCTCGGCCGCGCGCTCGACGGCAAGCCGATGCGGCTCACGCGCTCCCTCGAATACCCGATAGACCGTCTGCATGTGTATGCCAGCCCCTTACGCTCTGGTGCAAGTTTGTTTACTGAGGGGCATTCTCGCACGAAACGTTCAACCTATTTGCCCAGAGCGCATGTTGGTTTGGTGAGCGGCTCTTGTAGTCGGTGAAAGTGAGGGGGTTAATTGAAGATTTTTAGCGCGCAAGCGTAACGGTACGATCGGGAAACTCGATGCTTGCAACCAGTTTTCCGCCGAGGCTCTCTGCGTACCTGCTCAGCGTGTCAAGCCTCATCGAACCCAATTCCCCACGCTCGAGCTCGGATACGCGTTTTTGAGAAACGCCCATCGATTGGGCGACCGACGCCTGTGTTAGATCTTTTAGCCTGCGAATCTGAGCAAGCTTATAGGCTTCGATACGATCGCGAGTCCTCTCCTGCTCGGCGGTAATGGAGTCGCGTGTTATCCCGCGAGATTCCATATACTCATGCAGTTCCATCTCGATCGAGCCTCCTTACGTGGCGACGGTATATTTGCTCGGCCTTTGGAATGTTGATCGCATACCAGCCGTTCCATTTTGCCCTTGACGATCCCGCTCGCGACTTATCACCCGCCAATAGCAATACCGCCTGGCGCTTGGGGTCAAAGGCGAAGAGGATGCGAATCACCTGCCCACCACACGACGTCACTCTCAGCTCCTTTAAATGATGAAGCTTCGAGCCCTTTACGCGGTCAACCAGCGGACGACCAAGGCTGGGACCTTCCTTCTCGAGCACCAAAAGGTCTGCATAAATCTGCTTCAGCGTAGCTTCATCCTGCTCATCAAGCCAAGGTTCAATGTAATCAAGCACGATACGGTACCGATGCAGCTGATTTGACATACCTTTCTCCTTCTATAGTAGAAGTTTTACGGTATATTGCAAGGACAAACTTGCGCAAATGTCTATTAATTCAGCTTAAATACGCTGTTTGGGCTCGGTGACGATGGCTCGGACGATGCGGGGGCGATCGGTGAGGTCATGGACGATACGCACGTCCGAAAGGCCTGCCTGGCGACAGAGCTCGGCCGCGGCATCGAGGGCACCCTCGTAGAGCTCGCAGGCAAACAGGCCGCCGGCGCGCAGCATGTAAGGCGCCGCATTGAGCAGGCGGCGGAAAATATCGAGGCCGTCGGCGCCGCCCTCGAGCGCCAGGTCGGGCTCAAAGTCCTTGACCTCGTGCGGCAGCGAGCGCATGACGTCGGTCGGGATGTAAGGCGGGTTGGAGACGAGCACATCAAAGGTGCCCCACTCTTCGCGGGGAATGGAACTCACCAGGTTGGTGAGGCTAAAGGCAACCTCATCTGCCGTGAGGCCGAGGGCGTCGCGGTTTTTGGTGGCCAGATCGATGGCGCGCGGCTCGATATCGGTGGCGGTGCAGGTAACGTGGCCGCGGCGCTCCCAGGCAAGGGAGAGCGAAATGCAGCCCGTGCCGCAGCCGACCTCGAGAACGCGGGCAGTGCAGGGCTCGGTTGGGGCAGATACGTTAGCCTCGGCGGCATCTTGCGCGGGAGTCGCCTGTTGGTCGTTGTCCTCAATGGCGATGCCGTATTCGTCGAGCTCGGGCTCGGGGGTTTCCATGGCCTCTGCTTCTGCCGCTTCGGCTTCTGCTGCCTGCGCGGCGGCTTCCTCGGCCTCGCGGTCGGCCAGTTCCTCGGCATAGGCGCGGCTACCGAGCACGTCGCTACCCAGCGCAGCCTCATCGGCGGCCGTCAGGTTGGCGGCACGGCGCTCGGCGGCCGCGCGTTCGTCAGCCAGCGCCGCCTCGGCTTTGCGGGCCTGCTCGACCTCATCGTTCCAAGGCAGCTCAACACGCTGACGGGCAGCAGCCTCGGGGCTCAGCACCTCGGCATCCAGATAATTGAGGACTTCCTCGACGAGCATCTCGGTCTCGGGGCGCGGAATGAGCACACCGGGGGCGCACGCGACGTCGATCATGCGAAACTGCGTGCTGCCGGTGATGTACTGCAGCGGCTCGCCCTTCGCGCGACGGGCGACCGCCGCGTGCATGGTCTCGAGCTGCGATGCGTCGAGCGTCTCGTCCATGCGCATATACAAGTCGATACGCGCCAGGCCCGTGGCCGCGCACAACAGCCACTCGGCAGAAAGACGGGGATGCTCCTCACCGCGCTCGGCCAGGTACTCCTTGGTCCACTCGAGACAACGCTTGATGGTCCAGATCTCGTTTGCCATGGGGTCCTCCCCTCTTAAGCGCCGGGCGGCGCGCGAATGTCGGAGCAGATTGTACGCGAGGGTGGCACGCGGCAAGGGACGATTGGAAGCGATCATCGAGAATCAGCCCAGAATTTTGCACCGAGCTCGCTCAAAGTGTTCATTCGCCGACGTCCAGATTTGCATTCGTCAAGCTTTTGGCAAGGTTGCCCAAAAACTGACCAATATCTAACCAAGAACATACCAAATCACTTGACGCGCGACTCATCAAAAAATGCACTGCGACTTCTTGGACGATTTTTTGAGCAATATTTTCAATAGCAGATGAATGCTATTAATTACTTTGAGCAGGTAGGCAGCTTAATTTCTAACAAAACAGATTAAATAAACTCGAAAAGTAATTTACCCAACCTAGTCATTTAAGAACGTCCCCAATGACTACCTCTAAGGCGCCGCAGGTTGAGCATACCGCATCCGGAGCAAGGCAACGCCGCATGTAGAGGACGGACAGCGAGCGGGTCGCATTTGAGACAAGGTGACGTGAAACGAAAGGGCGCTGACCTTCTGGTCGCG
>ENA-UADX01000231-UADX01000231.1-human-gut-metagenome-genome-assembly--contig:-NODE-231-length-11109-cov-3.365207_pt1 | contig 11109 bp, 9 predicted proteins | sample MGYA00244270_ERZ654266 | MGnify/ENA primary metagenome ERZ654266 (study PRJEB26926, sample SAMN06164990) | human gut metagenome | biome: ENVO:00009003; feature: ENVO:2100002; material: ENVO:00002003... | reverse complement strand
TGGCGGTATCTGGCACAGCACATGGATATGCTACTGCCACCGGAACTTCTGAAGGCAATCGACCCTGTTCCGTTTGGCAAGTACGCCATGCAGGAGGAACAGGGGCATTTTACGGAACACGGATATATTTCTCTCTCCGGTGACGAGTGGAACCATGAACGCCCTGCGGAGCCGGAGAAAAAGCCCTCCATCCGGGAACGGCTGGAACAGGGCAAGAAGGAATGTGCAGAGAAAAGCAAGGCGCAGCCCCATAAGGAAAAGTCTGCGCCGGAGCTGTAAGGAGGTGCTGATATGCCATATTACGATCACGACAAGGATTATCCCTTTGCCGCCTTTATCACCAATCTTGGGAAGTACAATGAGGGCGAGCTTGTGGGCGAGTGGGTGAAGTTTCCCACCACCGCCGAGGAATTGAAGGAAGTGTTTAAGCGGATCGGGATCGGCCAGAAGGATGACTTCGGCCAGCCCTATGAGGAATGGTTCATCACGGACTATGACTGCTATGTGGACGGTCTTTACAGTAAGCTGGGTGAATATGAAAATCTGGACGAGCTGAATTATCTGGCATCGAAGCTGGATGAAATGAGCGAAAGCGAATACGCACAGTTTCAGGCCGGTATGGAAATGGGCGACCATTGCGGCAGCCTGCAGGAGATCATCAACCTCACCGAGAATCTGGATTGCTATGAGGTTTACCCCGATATCCATGACTATGACGATCTGGGCCGCTATTACATCGAAGAACTGGACGTTATGCAGGTGCCAGAGCATTTGCAGAATTACATCGACTATGAGGCCTACGGCCGGGACGTTGCGTTGGAGGAAAACGGCACCTTCACGGATCAGGGCTATGTGCGTGATACGGGTGACAGTTTCCATGAGTATTACAACGGTGAGCGCGGCAGTATCCCCGACGAATACCGGGTGATGACCTTTCAGGACGATCTTCCCGAAGAAGAAAAATCCGAGTGGGCTATGGATATCGCCTTTGACATGGATGAGTTTTTCCGTCAGAACGATCCGCAGTATGCGGCGGAGCACCCGGAGGCGCACGCCGCAAAGGAAGAACTGTATGAAAATCTGATGGCCGGACGCATTTCCGCTTTGGATGAAAAGCTGGCGGCGCTGGGACAGACGCAGGAGGACTATCTTCCCTCGGAGATCGAAAAGTTCAAGGATGCCACGGGCTATGAGGAATTTCTTGATTTTGATCCGGCGGAGGTCAAGGCAGCTTTGGAGGACCCGGAGAAGTCCCATGCGGATGAAATGCTGTCCGCTGCGGAAAGGGCTGCCTCGGAAAAGATGACTGTGCTTGTAGTGGAACCTATGAAGGAACCCTATGTGAAGGAGATCGACCCCGATCTTCATTCCCTGCAGGCGGAGGTCGGCGGAGACATTGGCGCAACTTATCCCTATTCTGACCCGGTGGCGCTGGTCTGCAATGATGAAGGAAAGCTCATAGGGCTTGATCTGAACCGTGGACTGCGGGATGAAGATGGCGAAATTTATGATATCGTAGCAGGAACATTCCTGGTGGTTGGACTTGGTGAGGAAGATTTTGCGTCCCTGTCCCCGGAACTGATTCAGAAATACACGGAACAGTTCAAAACGCCGGAACGATTTATGCAGATCAATGGCAATATCGTTGTTCTCCCTGTCCCGGCAGAGAAGCAAGACCTCGCTTATCTGCCAGACCGTTTTGAAACTGGCGAGCGTGTGCAGACACCGAGGGGCAGCTTTCAGGTGACGGCTATGAGCCGGGAACAGATGGAGGCGGCCGGTTATGGCGTCCATCATATTTCCGATGATGGAAAGTATCTTATCATGGGAAACGGCACACGGGCCTTTGCCGTGGCAGCGGAGCAGCCGGAGAAGGACAATCCTCTCCGCACCGCTGAAATGACGCTGGAGGATGACTACGGCATGATCGACGGCGTTATCAACAACGGCAGACGCGGCGAGGAATTGGAAAAAGCCCAGGAGTATGCAGAGCGGACAACGCCGGAGAAGCCTTCCATCCGTGAGAGGTTGGAGGACGCAAAACGGGAGTGTGCCGAGCACAAGCCCCCGGAGGGCAAGAAGCCCGGCCGTGATGTGCCGGAGCATGACTGCCTATGAGCCGAAGCAAGAAATGGCGGTTGGAATGGGCATTTTTCCTGGGTGAGAACGGCCGGCGGCAGTATAACCATATCTGCAAAAAATGTGTTCACGGCTGCAAGCAGAGCTTCCGGGCATGTCTGGTCGCTTGTCCGCATTACAGTTCCAAACGGTCTAAAATATGTGAAGATAGGGGTGGAAAAACCGCAAAATAATTCCCTGTATCCGTATTTTCAAAGGGAGCCTTTATGATTTCTCATGTGTCGGTCTGCTTGCTGGCACATGAAGAAAAAGGCTTGATTTCAAACACTTTCTGTCACGCAAAACGGGAGTACAGCTTTTCGGTTCGTCCGATCGGCTGTACTCCCGCTTTTTCTTTTTGCTATCATCAAATTACTTTAACACGGTTCTGTTGTTTGAACAGGGGTACAAATTGTACCTCCGTTGAAAAGGAATTTCCATAGTATTTTCTCATTAGGATTGGATAGGAAAGGATGGATAGCCGCCGCAGTAGGCGTTGTGGGAATGTGCGTAAACTGTCAGAATTGCGAGGCTGTGGGAAAGCTGTTTGCAGACTTGTGGGAAAAGGCTTGTCTTTTTCCATCAGGTTGTGAATGGTTTTTCCATCGGCACGAGCGGCAGTTTTCCATATTTCCATGACGCAAGAAAATCATCCAACGATCAGCCGGTACACCGTCAGCGGCACATACCACACTGCCACGATCAACCGCCATGCCAGAATGAAACCACCGATCACACCACCGATAATAAAGTTCAATGCAAACAGGGCGATCCCTCCACCCAGGGAGCCGCCGCCCGGCACGATCCAGAGGCACATCCGATGGAGGCCAAACGGCAGCCCGCAGAGTATCCAGAGCCATACATAGTCAAGCTCTCCGTTCTTCATGCAGGCGGATTTGAAGATACAATACAGGATCAGTGCCACGGTCACGGGCAATACGCTTTTGAAGAAAAATGCTTTGATTGCTTCGCTTCTTGTCATCGGTAAAACCTCCTTCCGCAGTTCCATTATACAGGATGCCGGGAGCTGCGCCCAGCGTCTTTCAAAGAAATTTATTCAAGTTCATGCCGCCGCTGTTGTTCCTGTTCCTTTGGAACGGCCAGCAGTGCATCCACATTTTGCTTGACGGTCTCGTATTCCTGGGCTTCGGTTCTTGCGGTTTTGTACTCCGCAAGAAGGCGTTCCTTTTCTGCGCTGAGATTGGCAAGCTCCGTTTTCATGCTTTCTGTTGTCGGCAGCGGTACAGCCCCCAGCCGTTTCAATTCTCTGGCGGCCGCTTCAAAAAGGATGATCTCGCTCTCATGCCCCCGCAGGAACTTTTCTTTATCATTCGATTTACGGTATCGGTCATAAAGCGGCTTTAGCTGACGGTAAGTGCCGGCGTGCTTCATCACAATGGCAAGTTCGGCACTTCTGCTTTCTATCCGCTTGATCTCTGCATGAGCGGTATCCCTGCGTGCGGATACTGCGTTCAATTTGCTTTCCAGTTCTCCATAACTGCTTATCCCGTGTTCCGTCAGGAAATTCATGGTCTTGGCGGCCTGTTTCAGATTGTTCAGCTTCGCCCAATGGGTGAAGCCTGCGCTCTGCTGCGCCTTGATGTTGTTCTGAATATCAATGAGCAGGCTGATCTTTCCGTCCTGCTGTTTCGACTGGCGGGAAGGTCTGGCGTGTCCGGCGATCCGGGCAGCAAGGGCTTCTTCGGTGTAGTCCACACCCAGAGTTTTCAGACGGGTGAACCGTTCCTGATCCGGCGCTCTGGCGGAGATATACTTGCCGCGCTTGATCTCATAACCTTCTCTCTGCAGGCGGCGAAGCAGTTCTTCTAAATCGGAACAGGCTGGCAGGAGTCGGTCGATGGCCGCTTTCAGCTTCGCCTTATAGCTGGTGCCGTTCTGCGTGGCCTGATGTTCAATATAGCTCTTGCCCTTGTCCTGTCCGGGGATTATGACGGACAGACCGTGTTCTTTGCAAAGCCGGTCCGAAGTGCGGCGGATATAGTGATAACTCCGCTTGTTGGAATGATAGTGCTTGTGATCCGCAAAGCTGACCGCATTGAAAATCAGGTGGTTATGAACATGATCTTTGTCTATATGGGTAGTAAGTACAAATTCATACTTGCCGCCCAGGATTTCTTTTGCAAGCTCCATGCCGATCTCATGGGCCTGTTCCGGCGTGACCTCCCCAGGCTGAAAGGCTTGAATCAGATGGCGACCCAGGTTCGTTCCCTTGTCGATGGCATGGCGGCGGGTCCAGGCAAATTCAATATCCGCCGTTTCGGCGGCACAGCCATAGGAGGATACAAGCAGCTTTCCGTCCGTCTTTTCCGGGTTGCAGATATAGTCAATGGCCGCTTTCAGCGTTGACTTGATAGGATGTGTCTTTGTAACTGCCATATCTCGTCCAGCCTTCCCCGTATCTCGTCCATGTCGACCTGATACGCAGGGCCTCCGGCGTTGATCCGCTTGGCGATCTGGTTGATATTCCGACCAATGGCGGAAAGCTCTTTGGTAAATGCCTTGATATCTGCGGTGTCCGTATAGATGATATATCCGTCAATCGCCATCTTGCGGAGGTAAGCGCCATATCTGCGTGTGGGTAACTGGCTCATTTTTTCGTCTATGAGCCGTTTTTCGTCCTCCGTGACATAGAATTTTATTTGAATATTTCGCTTTCGGTTTGCCATGCGCCGCCTCCGTTCCTCATAAGGGTTTGGGACTATCCCAACAAGCAATTTTGAATTTTCGGGCAAGGGACCTGAAAATCTCAAAATTCGCAAGCGGGTACTCGCTTGCTGTGCTTGCTATCGAAACCCTACCTTCTATTTCTCCCTCTACTAATACTACAATTTGAAGCGGTGATTTTGGCTGTTTCCATTTCAAATTATGCAAGAACCGCCTCTGTTCAATGTTGAATAGTTCTATGTTCACGCACACACGCAGGCAATCACTCCCCGTAAAGATAACAAAAGCAAAGTAATTGTCTATTTGGAGCGAAAATGCCTTTTTGGAGAAGAAACATACAGACATATCTGCTATACTGAAATGCGGTTAGTTCGTGCTAACACAAAAGCAAACAGGAGGACCAAATAATGAATAAACTACAAGGAAAAGACCTTATCAATGTTGGAATCTTCACTGCGATCTATTTTGTGGTGATGATGGCGATTGCCATGCTGGGATTTATCCCTATTTTTCTGCCGCTTCTGATCGTGCTGGTTCCGCTGATTGGCGGAATCGTAATGATGCTGTATTATTCTAAAGTCCAGAAGTTTGGAATGGTATCGCTGACAGGACTGATCTGCGGTATTTTAATGTTGCTGACCGGCATGGGGTATTGGAGCATTATTACCGGTGCCGTGTTCGGTGTCCTGGCTGATCTTGTTTTGAAATCCGGCGATTATAAGAGTGCAAAAAAAGGAATCATATCGCATGGTGTTTTTTCCATGTGGATCATCGGAAACTACATTCCCATTGTTGCAACACGGGACAGCTACTATCAGCAGCTAATCAGCGGTTATGGACAAGAGTATGCAGATTCCATTATGAGCTATATCTCGGCATATACGCTCCCCCTTCTTTTGATTGCCGGATTCGTTTGCGGCGTGATCGGCGGTGTGATCGGCCAGAAAATTTTCAAAAAGCACTTTAAGCGTGCGGGTATTGCATAATGCGCCGTGAATTGTTAGCAAGCAAAAAAAAGGAAACCGGCCTGTCGTTAGACCCTCGGACAAAGTTGGCATTGCTTATCACGATTGCCCTCTTTGTCTTGAGCGGCGGAGGTGGGGCTGCTTCTAAACAGTTTGCTCCTATTTTGGCAGCTGTTCCATTGATCCTGCTGCTCACGGAAAAATCGTGGAATGGATCGGTTATCTATTTTGTTTTATATGGCGGCAGCTATATATTGCAACTATGGGCGCTCCCCCACCTGTCCGGCCTTCCTAACTTTCTTGTTGTTGCAATCTGCGGTTTCTTTATGCGGTTTGTGCCGGGGATTATGATGGGATACATCACGGTCAGGACGACGACGGTCAGCGAGTTTGTTGCCGCCATGAAGAAGCTGCATTTACCGGAGCAGATCATCATTCCTATGTCCGTGATATTCCGATTTTTCCCTACTGTTGTAGAAGAATATAATGCCATAGGGGACGCTATGAAAATGAGAGGAATCCGTTTTGGCGGGGGCAAAGCCAGTGCAATGCTGGAATACAGGCTTGTCCCTGTTATCATGTGTTCCGTCAAGATCGGGGAAGAATTAAATGCGGCAGCCCTGACAAGAGGATTGGGCGGTCCGGTCAAGAGGACAAACATCTGCGAAATCGGCTTTCATGTGCAGGATGTTTTTTTCCTGCTGCTATGTGTGGTGGCTTTTGCAATTCCTATTGTCACGATGATTACAGGGAGGTAGGCCTATGATCGAATGTAAAAAAGTTTCTTTTTCCTACCCTCCAAATGAAACTGACATTGGGGACAGGAAAGGACACGGAACATTAAGAAATATTGACCTGTCTATTAACGACGGGGATTTTGTACTGCTCTGCGGAACATCGGGCTGCGGTAAAACCACACTGACACGGCTGTTTAACGGACTGATTCCTCATTATTACGATGGAAAGCTGGAAGGCACTGTCATGCTTGATGGAGAAGATATGAGCGGGCTTTCCCTGTTTGATATATCAAAAAAAGTGGGTTCTGTTTTTCAGAATCCACGTTCTCAATTTTTTAATGTGGATACGACCAGCGAAATTGCCTTTGGATGTGAAAACCATGGATTGGAAGAAGCAGAAATCCGAAAGCGGGTAAAGCTGGTCTCAGAGCAGTTGAACCTTACAAATCTGCTGGACAGAAGTGTTTTCTCCCTTTCCGGTGGGGAAAAGCAAAAAATCGCCTGTGGATCTGCCGCCGCTGTGGAACCGGATGTATTTGTTTTGGACGAGCCATCTTCCAACCTTGACGCCTATTCCATCGCTGATTTTCGGAAACTGTTAAAAATATTGAAGTCACAGGGCAAAACAATTATTATTGCGGAGCACCGGCTCTACTATCTTTATGATCTGGCAGACAGGATCATATATTTAAGCGACGGGGAAATACAAGGGGATTATACTTTGCCGGAATTTCAGTTGATTCCGGCGGCGAAAAAAGCTAAAATGGGATTACGGCCTCTTGGCCTGGGTGAGTTTGCAGATATTGAGCCTGCCAGTCTACATTCAGGGCAGGGGATATGGAAACTGAACCACTTCCATTTCGCATACAAGAAACAGCCGGAAACGCTTTCTCTGGAAAATATAGAGCTTCCTGCCGGAAATGTAACGGCGGTCATCGGGCACAATGGAGCCGGAAAAACGACACTATCTCGTTGCTTATGCGGATTGGAAAAAAGATGTAAAGGTATCCTCGAAAAAGATGGTACTTCCTATTCAAGCAAACAGCGGCTGAAGCTATGCTATATGGTCATGCAGGATGTAAATCATCAGCTTTTTACGGAGAGCGTTTTAGAGGAAGTCCTGTTAAGTATGCCGGGGAAAGATTCCGATGAATCGCCTGAAAATGTGGCAAAGGCAGAGGCTATCTTGACAGAAATGGATTTGCTTCCGTACAAAGCCTGCCATCCCATGGGGCTTTCGGGAGGGCAAAAACAACGTGTGGCGATTGCTTCTGCGATTGCCTCTGAACGTCCGGTTATACTATTTGACGAACCTACCAGCGGCCTTGATCTCTTTCATATGAGGCAGGTGGCCGATTCGGTCAAAGGACTTGCCGATTCAGGAAAAACCATTGTGATTGTGACCCATGATCCTGAATTTATACTCAGGTGCTGCAATTATGTGATCCATCTGGAAAACGGCAGATTGGAGGAAAGCTATTTCCTCCAGGATACGGAAGGACGGGAACGGTTATTTAATTTCTTTATGATGGAAGGAGGCGGCGGAAATCAAACTGTTTGATGGTAAAATAAACTGCGGCTCAAATGTTAAAAATGTCATTGAAACTGAGGATTGCGTTGTCCTGCAGCTTTTTGACGAGAGCGGCGAGGGAACCATGACAGCCCACAAAATTTTTGATGGCGCTTTTGTGATGTATAGCGATATGCACCTGAAAGAATGTACCTCCTACTTTCAGAGTAGTACGGACAGTTCGCTTCTCTATATAGACCATTGCAGGGAGGGACGGATCGAAAGCGAGATTGACAATCATGCGTATAGCTATTTGCAAGAGAATGAGATGCGTGTGGATGACCGGCGTTCCCATTCGGGACGGTTCTGCTTTCCACTCTGCCACTATCATGGGATGACCCTGGGATTTGATCTGGACATTGCTGTGCCGGCGCTGAAAGACTTTTTTGGCGGATTTTCTGTTGATTTGTACGAGCTTCAAAAAAAGTATTGCAATGACAAGAAACCGTTTGTGATTCATAATGAGCCAGGAATTGAACATATTTTTTCAGAGCTTTACTTTGTCCCGCAGCAGATCAAAAGTGACTACTATAAAGTAAAAGCCCTGGAGCTGCTTTTATATCTGGACGCTTTGCAGTTTTCTGATTCCAAAGAAGATCGCCCTTATTTCTATAAAGGGCAGGTAGAAAAAATCAAAGCGATCCATGATCTTATTACGGCAAATTTGCAGGAGCATTACACGATGGATGAATTAGCTGAACGATTCCAGATTTCATTGACGGGGATGAAAACCTGCTTTAAGGAAATATACGGAGATTCCATGTATTCCTATCTTCGCCGTTATCGGATGAACGTTGCTGCCACAATGCTCCGGCAGGATTCCCAAAAAGGGATTGCGGAAATTGCCGGAGCTGTGGGATATGAAAGCCCCAGTAAATTTGCAACAGCTTTCCGGCAGGTGATAGGGCAGACGCCGATGGAATATCGAAAATCTTTTTTCTAAACGGTGCATAAATGCCGTTTTGGAGAGGAAAGAAGAATTGAATACTGCTACAATGAGGATGGTTAGCAAAGACTACCCATCCTTTTTTCTTTGCTGACTAAAAAGAAGGAAGGTGATTGTAATGAAGCAGCAAAAAGATAATTGGGTGAAAATTCTGTTTTCCTTCGCCGCACCATGCAAGGGGAAAATGGCTCTTTCGGTATTCTGCGCCATTCTGAGCGTTGCAGGAGGGTTTATTCCTTTTTGGGCTGTATATGAAATCCTGCTGGCATTTATCAATCAGAATGTGACCCTGAATGGCATTCTGATTTGGTGTCTGGTTGGAGCAGCGGGCTACCTGCTGCGGGTTGCCTGCCATGGAATCTCTACGATCCTGGCGCATATTTCAGCCTATACCATTTTGGAAGGAATCCGGCTTAAAATTGCGGACCGGCTGATGAAAGCGCCTCTCGGCGAAGTGATGGGGCGGCGAATCGGCTATCTGAAAAATATCATCATGGATAAGGTTGAGGACTTAGAGCCGCCTTTGGCACACATGATCCCGGAATTGACTTCTAACCTCCTACTCCCTGTTGCAATTTTTACCTGGATGATGGTCATTGACTGGCGCATGGGATTGGCGGTTCTGATTGCTCCGGTGCTGGCCATGATTCCTATGTTTTTCCTTATGAGGAACTATAACAGCCAGTACGCCGCTTATATGGAGGCAAATAACCACGTCAACAGTATTATTATCGAGTATGTGGAAGGTATCGAGGTTGTAAAGGCCTTTAACCAAAGCACAAGCTCCTATGAAAAATTTGTTAATGCTGTCCAGTCGTTCAAAGAGTTTACCTTGGCATGGTTTAAGAGTACATGGAAATCGATGAACCTGATGATGGCGATTATGCCCACAACGCTCCTGGGGGTTCTTCCTGTCGGCCTTTTGCTGGTGCAGAATGGAAGTATCTCCCCTGCGGAGCTTGCAATGGGGATTATCCTTTCCCTCAGCATTGTTGGACCGTTGATGAAAGCAACCACTTTCATTAACGAAGCAAAGTCTATGGAATATGCAGTAGAGGCGGCAAATGAACTTTTGAACCTGCCTGTGCTGCCGGATTCAGGGAAAATCGTATCCATACCCCGCAATGATATTGTATTGGAGCATGTAACCTTTTCCTATGACGGTTCCGAGCAAAATGAAGTGTTGCATGATGTGAACCTGGAATTGCCAGAGGGAAGTTTTACGGCACTTGTAGGACCATCTGGCGGCGGTAAATCGACGATTGCCCGTCTGATTGCAAGATTTTGGGACGTAAATTCTGGAAGTGTTAAAATTGGAGGACACGATGTAAAAGAATTTACTTGTGATAGCCTTTTATCATATGTAAGTATGGTATTCCAAAAGGTGTATCTGTTTAATGATACGATTGAAAATAACATCAAATTCGGAAAACCTAACGCGACCCATGCGGAGGTGGTAGAGGCCGCTAAAAGGGCCCGCTGCCATGATTTTATAGAGGCGCTCCCACAAGGCTATGAAACAATGATAGGAGAAGCAGGTTCCACTTTGTCTGGGGGAGAAAAACAGAGAATTTCAATAGCAAGGGCGATATTGAAAGACGCGCCCATCGTTATTTTGGATGAAGCGACATCCAGCGTAGACCCGGAAAATGAAAAAGCTCTTTTGGACGCAATTTTTGAATTGACGAAAAATAAAACACTAATTTCTATCGCTCACAGGTTGTCTACTGTTCGGACGGCAGATCAAATTATTGTCATTGATCAAGGCCATATTGTTCAAAAGGGAACCCATAAGGAATTAGCAGAAAAAGAAGGGATTTATCGTACTTTTTTGAAGTGCAGGGAGAAATCCATCAGTTGGAAGCTATGAGGTGTGTTGCCATGAAAAAACAATTTCCAATTATATCTTTTGAACATGCCTCTTTTCAGTATGAAGGACAGTCTCAGGAAAGTCTAAAGGATGTAAAGCTTATCATAAAATCGGGAGAATTTCTTGTTATTACTGGGCAGAGCGGATGTGGAAAGACCACATTAACCAGGTGTATCAATAATTTGATTCCCCGCTTTTTTGAAGGCAGATTATCCGGC
>ENA-UADX01000230-UADX01000230.1-human-gut-metagenome-genome-assembly--contig:-NODE-230-length-11119-cov-4.710503_pt1 | contig 11119 bp, 8 predicted proteins | sample MGYA00244270_ERZ654266 | MGnify/ENA primary metagenome ERZ654266 (study PRJEB26926, sample SAMN06164990) | human gut metagenome | biome: ENVO:00009003; feature: ENVO:2100002; material: ENVO:00002003... | reverse complement strand
TACGAGATGAGCGCTAGTCTCGTGGGCTCGGAGATGTGTATAAGAGACAGGCTCTCATCCATCTTGAATTTGTGCCTTGTATGGCCTGGCGTATGGTGCCATAACCATTCTTCCGGTTGATGGCGTCGATAGCCTCCATCAGCTTTTTTGCTTGCTTCGGTCGATGGGGTCGAAGAGGTCTTGCTGGCGAGGATGGTCGGGTGAGGCTACCTTGTCTCCTTAATTTTTCTGTACAACGTACAGCGAAATTAGCCACGGCTTCTTCTATCACATTTTTGTCGGTAATGCCCTCGTTGGCAAAACTCCTGCTGGTGCAGATGCTCTTCTTCTGCGGTAATTCCTCGATGCTGATGCAGCTTTCGCCATTCAGTTCTTTCCATGTTCTTAGGGTGGTGATATTGAAATGGCTGCGGACCCAACTTTCTTTCTTGTCGGCAAACTGAGCGGCGGTCCTGATGCCCATATAATCGAGCTTTCGGGCTATCTGTCTGCCTATTCCCCATACATCTTCTACGGGGAAGAGAGACAGCGCCTTGTGTCTCCGTTCATCCGTGTCGATGAGGCAGCAGCCTTGGAAGCCCTTGTATTTCTTGGCGAATTTAGAGCCGATTTTCGCCAATGTCTTCGTTTCTGCAATGCCTACGGATATCGGGATTCCAACAGCCCGAAGTACATCTGCCGATATTTTGGAGCCATAGCGATAGAGCAGGCTATCGGGCTTTTCTGACAGCTCGTCTATTGTTATTTTATTGAACAAAGTAGGATGGTCTTCCGTATGCTCCCGAAAGAAAACTTTCGCCATTGATTCGTCTGCCTCGAAGAAACTCTCATCGATAGAGTATTGGTCGATGCGTGGGGAATAATGGGATAGCATCGACATCACGCGGTTGGAGAGCGAACCGTAGAGCGTATAGTTGCTCGAGAAGATAGCCACTCCTTCAGCCTCCAGTTTTTCCTTCACCTGATAGAAGGGGTCGCCCATCTTATAGCCCAATGCCTTAGCTTCTTCAGAGCGTGCGATGACGCACCCGTCGTTGTTACTCAATACAACCACGGGCTTTCCTGTCAGGTCGGGGCGAAACACTCGCTCGCACGAACAGTAGAAGTTGTTGCAGTCTGCCAGTCCTATCATATCTTATCATTAACACCTCTTGTTATCACCAGAAATCCTGGTATAATGTGCAAAAATACAAAAAATAATCCGAAAACGATAGTTTTTCATTCAAGTTTTTTTGTCGTTTCGTGATTTATTCTTACCTTTGTGGTCATAAGCTAGTATTGAAACATTATAAAACTGAACGATATGAATGATAAGAATAACATGTTGGCATTGAGCCAGGAGCGTTTTTCGGCTCGCAAGTTTACTCCGGAGGCGGTGAGCCAGGAGGATCTGGACTATATCATGGAGTGTGTGCGCCTGGCACCATCGGCAGTGAACAGGCAGCCTTGGCGCTGGCTCATTGTGCGCTCGGAAGAGGCGAAGAAGAAACTGCAGGAGTGCTACGACCGCGAATGGTTCAAGACGGCTCCTATATATATTATAGGTATGAAAAACGTGAATGAGAACTGGGTGCGCAGATATGATGAGAAACCGCATGGCGATATTGATGTGGCGATAGCGGCAGAGCATCTCTGTCTGGCTGCCACCGAAAAGGGACTGGGTACCTGCTGGGTCTGCAATTACGATACGGCGAAGATGCAGCAGTTCTTTGCTCGCGAGGGCTATGAGGCGGTGGTAATCATTCCTGTAGGTCATATTGCTGAAGACTGTCCACGCACAGAGAAGAAGCGCAAGGAGATGAGCGAAATCACGGAAGAAATCTAGTTCTGATATAAGAAGAAATCTAGTTCTGATATAAGAAGAAATCTAGTTCTGATATAAAATTTGGTACAAAAAAGAAGCTGTATGGAAATGAACGAAGAATCCATCCTGGCATGGAATATCATAGAAAAGACAAATGCCAACCTCTTCCTTACCGGAAAGGCGGGCACAGGTAAGACAACCTTCCTCAAGCGATTGAAAGAACTGTCGCCAAAACGAATGATTGTGCTTGCTCCTACGGGCATTGCAGCCATCAACGCCGGAGGAATGACCATCCATTCGTTCTTCCAGCTTCCCTTCTCGCCATACGTGCCGGGCACGACCTTTGGCAGCGGCGAACAGAAACGCTATCAGTTCAGCAAGCTCAAGCGCAATATCATCCGCAGTATCGACCTGCTCGTTATCGACGAAATCAGTATGGTGCGCAGCGATCTGCTTGATGCTGTAGATTCTGTGCTTCGCCAGTATCGCAAGCGCCACGATTTGCCTTTTGGTGGTGTGCAGCTCCTGATGATAGGCGATTTGCAGCAGCTGGCACCCGTGGTTACGCCACAGGAAGAGCATCTGCTGGGGCAGCATTATGATACTCCTTTCTTCTTCAGCAGCAATGCTCTGAAGCAGGTGGGTTATCTCACCATCGAACTTAAAAAGGTGTACAGGCAGCAGGATGAACAGTTTATCTCGCTGCTCAACCAGATTAGGGAGAACAAGGCTTCTGAAGCTACGCTGCAGGCTCTGAACCAGCGCTATATTCCAAATTTTGTACCACCTAAGGAGGGCAATTATATCAGGCTTACCACCCATAATGCACCTGCCCAGTATATCAACGAACAGCAGCTTGCTGCCTTGCCTGCTCAGTCATTTTCTTTTACAGCAGATATAGAAGGCGATTTCCCTGAAACATCTTATCCGGCCGATTTCAAGCTCACATTGAAGCCGGGAGCCCAGGTGATGTTCATCAAGAACGACCCGCAGCACCGTTTTTATAATGGTATGATAGGCGAGGTGATAGGGGTTAGGACCGATGAAGACGGCAGCAAGATTACCGTTCGCAGTAAGGATTCGGGCGAGGAGTTTGACCTGGAGAAAATGGAGTGGACCAATGCGAAATATACGCTGAACGAGAAAACCAAGGAGATAGAGGAGACGGTGGAAGGAAAATTCATGCAGTATCCTCTGCGTCTGGCGTGGGCGATAACTATCCACAAGAGTCAGGGACTTACTTTCGAACATGCCATCATCGATGCTTCTCATTCTTTTACCCATGGTCAGACTTATGTGGCACTGAGCCGCTGCAAGACTTTGGAGGGCATGGTGCTCAGTCAACCGCTTTCTCGCGGAGCCATTATCAGCTGTCAGACGGTGGATGCATTCACCAGCCAGCTTGCTGCGCCTAGTCAGGAGCAAATCAGCAGTCTGGAGCTGCAATACATCATTTATTGCATCAGCGAACTCTTCGATTTTTGTTCCATCAGAGCCAGCTATGAGCATCTGATGCGCTGCCTGGTAGAGTTTTTTAATGGTAAATATCCGCGCGTGGTAAGCGAGTATCAGAAGTTGCAGGTGGTGCTGAAGAGTCTGATAGCCGTATCGGATAAATTCCGTGTGCAGTATACGGGTATGCTTGCCCGAAATCCTGATGTAAGACAGGCTGGGCTGCAAGACCGTATTCATAAGGGAGCTATGTATTTTCTTGACAAAATCGGCATTCTGAGTGATTTAATCAGAAAGTCGAATCTTGATACAGACAACAAGGTGGCTAGGAAACAGTTTGAAGACCGCTTCTCTGTTTTCTCAGAGGATGTAAAATTAAAAGAACGGCTTTTGAAGTATGAATGTAGTGCAGAATTCACGGTAACAGATTATCTGAAAAAGAAGGCGCAGTTCTTGCTGTTGGATGCAGATGCCTCATCAGATAGCGGTTCGGGCAGAAAGTCAAGGAGACAGAAGAAACCGAATGAACCGAAGGTGCCGAAAGTCGCTTCGAAGGAGGTAAGTTATGATTTCTATATGCAGGGAATGACGGTAGATCAGATTGCTGTTAAGCGGGGTTATACCAAAGGTACCATTATTGGTCATCTTACTCCTTATGTGAAAGAAGGAAAGATTGGACTGCGGGCGCTGATTTCAAGTGCCCATGAAAAGAAAATCCGTGATTTCATGAAGGCTCATCCTGAATTGGAGCATTTTAGCGAAATAAAGGAAGCTTTGGGAGCAGGTATTGATTATTACGAAATCAAACTGGTTCATGATTTGATGGAGGGGGAATAAAGCATTCTTCCACCATATTATAATAATAGCCGTAACTATATTTGCAGTAGTTACGGCTATTTTTTTTTAAATTATCTAGAGTTGGCTCACAGCCTCTTCCAGCTGCTGTAAAGCCTGTTTGATAACACTTCTTGGTGCAGCTACATTCAATCGCATGAATCCTTCTCCGCCAGGACCGAACATCTCTCCATCATTCAATGCCAGATGCGCCTTGTCGATGAATAGGTCGAGAAGTGCATCGTGAGAAAGATGCAGATCACGGCAGTTGAGCCATACGAGGAAGGAAGCCTGTGGACGCAAAGGGCGAATGCCCGGAATATGTTCACGGCAGTAATCTTCTACGAACCGGATATTGTCCTCAATATAGGCAAGCATCGCCTTGCGCCATTCTTCTCCCTTGCGGAAGGCTGCGATAGTGGCGATAGGAGCAAAGAGGGTTGGCTCATCCAACTCGTTAGCGCTTAACCATTTGTAAAATCTATTCTGAATATCTTCGTTTGGAATAATGGCGTAGCTGCTCACAATTCCTGCAATATTAAAGGTTTTGGAAGGAGCCTGGAAGGTGATGCTGATGTTGCGTGCCTTGTCTGAAACCGAAGCAAACGGGATGTGCTTGTGCCCGAAGAGCGCCATATCCGCGTGAATCTCATCGCTGATAACGAGCAGATGGTGCTCATAGCAGAAGTCGGCAAGCTGCTGCAGGGTTTCTTTGCTCCAGGTAATACCGCCCGGATTATGAGGATTGCAGAGAATGAGAATCTTGCATTTCTCATCGCAAACCTTCTCGAGGTTTTCGAAATCCATCTCGTAATATCCATCTTCCCTCATCTTCAGCGGATTGAAGACCACCTCTCTGCCATTACCCTCTGGGGTGAGGCGGAATGGGTGATAAACGGGTGGCTGGATGATGACTTTTTCGTCAGGCTGGGTGAAGACATTCACCACGAGTCCGATGCCTTTAACAATACCTGGAATGAATCTTATCCACTCTCGCTTCACATCCCACTGGTGGTGGTCGCGGACCCAGTCGATGATGCTAGGCAGGTAATCTTCCGGTTCCATCGTGTAGCCGAAAAGAGAGTGTTCCAGACGTGCCTTGAGTGCATCTGTAATGAAAGAAGGGGTCTCGAAATCCATATCAGCTACCCAGAGTGGCAGCAGATCATCTCGCCCCCAACGAGGCAACAGGGCGCCATGCTTCAGGTCGTCGCTGCCCGAACGGTCTATGACTTTATCGAAATTGTACATTTTACTTTGAGTCTATTAACTATAAACTGTCAATTATAAACTATTAACCGCCTGCTTGATGTCTTCGAAGAGATCATCCACATCCTCCAGGCCTATGCTGAGGCGGATAGTGGTGTCTTTCACGTCCATCGATTTGCGCATGTTCTCAGAGAAAGCTCCGAAGATGGTGCTTGCCGGATGAATGGCGAGCGAACGGTTGTCGAAGAGGTTGGTGGCGCGATGGATGAGCTTCAGATTGTTCAGAAAACTGAAGCAGGCTTCCTTGCTCTCCAGGTCGATGCAGATCATGGCTCCCGCAGTTTTTCCAAACTGGCGCTGCGCCAACTCGTGATAAGGATTATCCTCCAGACCCATATAGTTTACTAATTTTATCTGAGGCAGAGAGCGCAGTTTCTTGGCAAGCTCCAGGGCATTGCTGCTCTGCACACGATAGCGAGCATCGAGCGTTTCAAGTCCGATGGTTTGCATATAAGCTACCTGTGGGGTCATATAGGCTCCGAAATTGAAGAGCATTTCTCCATAAAGACGCTTGGCGAAATCGCCGTTGTAAGGAGTACCGTAGTCGATAACCAGACCGCCGAGCGAAGTAGCACCGCCGCTTACATATTTAGAGCTGGAAACTACCTCAATATCTACTCCCAGACTCTTAGCCGAAAATTGTGTGAAAGGAATCACGGTAGAATCCACCACCAAAGGTACATTTTTTTCATGTGCCACTTCAGAGATGGCTTTCAGGTCAGCAACCTCCAGCTGTGGGTTGGTCAGAATTTCGAGAAATACGCAGCAGGTGTCATTATCAATGGCTTCGCGCACGGCTTCGATATTGGTCAAATCGCGCAAATGCACCTTTACACCAAAACGACGCAGAGTGGCAACAAGCAGCGCATAAGTATTGCCGAAGAGATGCTTGGATGTAACAATATTTTTGCCTTGTGCTGCCAGCGCCATGAGGGTGTTGCTGATGGCCGCCATTCCTGAGTTGAAGGCGGTGGCATGAGCAGCATCGGTAAGGGCTGCCACACGGCGCTCCAGGTTGGTCACTGTAGGGTTCTCTACGCGCGAATAATCTGGAGCCTTGATCTTGTCGGTGAATGCTTCAGCCATGACGGCAGCATTGTCGAATTCGTAGGCAAGGGTGTTATATACTGGCACGCTCAGCGAGTCGTATGCATCGCGGCGCTCATATTCCAAATGAATAGCTTGAGTCTGTTTCTTCATCATTCTGTTATTTTATGTGATATTTTGCGTGCAAAAGTACAAAAAAGAAATCAAATAGGCAATAAATCGCATAAAAAAAACGAGTTGCGAATGCTTTTTATGCATTGCAACTCGTTGGAGAGGGGGGTAACCCAACAATAACCTCCTGGCTCATCCGATTAACTTAAAGATAACATTTGTAAGGCAAAAATGCAGCAAAAAGAGCAAATTGTAACAGAAATATTCGTTTATCTCGAATTTTATTTGTAATTTCGCACCAAAAACAAAAATAAGGATATTTATGAATAAACTGATTCTGAAAACAACAAAAAGTGGACTGCTGGCAGCTGCCCTGATGGCTTCAATCTCTGCCAGTGCCGAAACTATAGAGGTGAAAACGCTGAAATATGCAGGCCCCTATGCCGTAGCACAGCCTTGGATGGCTGACAGTGTGAACATCAAGGGCGAAGCGTTCGACCTTAAGCAGCTGCTCGATTCGCCGCTGTCTTTCACCTTATTAAATAAGGGCAAGGAGGTGACTGCAGCCCAACTCCTTGCCGACAAGCAGGATGCGCTCCATCTGGCTTCTTTCTGCGTTTCTAACACCCAGCGCACTAAAGCAACCATAGCGGTAGAAGGATTGGAGCAATACCGCCTGTTTGTAGACGGCGAACAGGTAGAGGTGAACGGCGATAAGGCTGAAACCATCCTGACTCCTTCGCAGCATACGGTTGTCATCAAATATCTTACCCGGAAGAATGCATCTTCTGATAAGAAATCTATCAAGTTGACCGTAACCGCAGCCAACGGTGCTCCGCTTTCTGTAGGTGATGCGGCAGCCAAGCGCGCCTATAATATCTATGATGTGATTTGTGCGCCCAACTATCCGAGTGTTTCTATCTCACCAAACGGAAAGTTTATCGTAGTTCGGAAAACATGGGTAGATAGAAAAGGTAATAACCATAGCATTAGCGAATTGCGCAACTATCAGACTAACAGAGTGATGGCTACATTTGAGGAAAGCGTAAAATGGATGCCTGCAAGCAATAAACTGTATTTCACCCAGAAGGCGAGCGACAGCAGTATTGCCGGAGAAGAAAAGCAGGATGGCACATTGCAGCTCATCACCATCAATCCGCTGACGATGGAGCGCGAAGTGCTGGCAAGCCATCTTCCTGAAGGCTGGTTCCAGTTTACACCCGATGAAAAAACGCTCATCTATACGCTCACTACTGAAGGCAGAAAAAAGGATCCGCAAGTTTATGATGTAAAAGAACCGGAAGACAGACAGCCTGGTTGGCGCGAGCGTAGCAATCTCGCCAAATATGATCTTGCATCGGGCATTCTCCAGCCGCTTACCTTCGGTTACCACAACATCTATCTGATGGATATTTCTGCCGATTCGCGTTATCTGCTGATAGGAAAGGAAGAGGAGCGACTCACTAAGCGTCCTACAACCCTGACATCATTCTACCGCCTGGATTTGGGCAGTATGAATGCATCTTCAGCCACAACGCCAAAGGTAGAAACCCTGATAGAAAAGGGCGAATTTCTGAACAGCGCCCAGTTCTCGCCGGATGGCAAGAGCATTCTCGTGAGCGCTTCGCCGGAAGCTTTCAACGGCATAGGAAAGAATGTGGAAGAAGGACAGACACCTAGCATGATCGACACCCAGCTCTATCTGATGACCTTGTCGGATAAGAAGGTTCGTCCGCTGACCAAGGATTTCAATCCGAATGTGCAGAGTGTGGATTGGAGTAAGGCAGATGGCAACATCTACTTCACGGCAGAAGATAAGGATTGCGTGCATCTCTTCCAGCTTAATCCGAAATCGGGTAAGTTTACGCTTCTCAAGACTCCTGAAGAGTACATCAAGAGTTTCTCGCTTGCATCTTCTGCAGCAGAAATGGCTTTCTCCGGTCAGAGTGCATCCAATGCTGACCGACTCTATAAGATGAATACGAAGGCGCTGAAATCGCAATTGGTTGACGATTTGAGTGCGCGCGAGTTGAAGGATGTTGAACTGGGCGAATGCAAGGCTTGGAATTTTGTCAATTCAAGAGGCGACACCCTTTGCTGCCGTTACTATCTGCCACCTCATTTTGATGCTGCTAAGAAGTATCCGATGATAGTGAACTATTATGGCGGTTGCAGTCCTACGAGCCGCATGTTCCAGAGCCGTTATCCTCATCATGTTTATGCGGCAATGGGCTATGTAGTGCTGGTTGTGAATCCTAGTGGAGCTACCGGATTCGGTCAGAAATTCTCTGCCCGCCATGTAGATACGGCAGGCGAGGGAGTGGCTGAAGACATCATCTCCAGCACCCAGGCTTTCTGTGATGAGCATGCTTTCGTAAACCGTAAGAAGATAGGCTGCATCGGCGCCAGCTACGGCGGATTCATGACTCAGTATCTTCAGACCAAGACCGACCTCTTTGCTGCTGCCATCTCGCATGCAGGCATCAGCGACCACACCAGCTATTGGGGTGAGGGCTATTGGGGCTACAGCTACAGCGAAGTTTCTATGGCGAACGAATATCCTTGGACCAACAAGCATCTCTTTGTAGATCAGAGTCCGCTCTATAATGCCGACAAGATTCATACTCCGCTGCTGTTTGTTCACGGCACGGCAGATAATAATGTGCCTGTGGGCGAGAGTATCCAGCTCTATACAGCGCTGAAACTCCTTGGCCGTCCTACGGCGATGGTATTGGTAGATGGTCAGGATCATCACATCATCGACTACGAGAAGCGACTGAAATGGCAGAACACCATCTTTGCCTGGTTTGCTAAGTGGTTGCAGGACGATGCTTCCTGGTGGACGGAAATGTATGGTGATGAAAAGATGTAGTTGAAGCTTCGGCAGAAATGCCAGCTTCAGTCTCTATCAAAATAAGAAAAGAGATTATGTTCCTGTAAGTCGGGAATATAATCTCTTTTCTTTTATATGTTTATTTCTTGCAGTTTAGCGTGATAAGCAGAGAAATCATGGCGAAGGCGATTCCTACGATGCAGACACCTAGCCAGTCGGCTTGCGTCCAGACGTATCCGGCACAGAAAGTGCCTAGCGAACCACCGATGAAATAGCTGGTCATGAAAATGGTGTTGGCGCGGTTGGAAGCCTGCGGAATCTCCTGCAGACAACCACTCTGATTGCTGAGCTGCTGACATTGCAGACCGATGTCAACCAGGATGATGGCTGCGATGAGTCCGGCGTAAGTGTTGCCGAAAAGCAAGGCAATTGCCCAGGCGATGATCTGCATTCCTGCTCCGAACAGATTGAATTTTCGAATGCCAAACCTAGGAATCAGTTTTCCAACACCACTGGCAGCAACGGCTCCCATGATTCCGCAAAGTCCGAGCATTCCTACCATATCACTTCCTGCGCTGAAAGGTGGCTGCGCCAGATGGAACGCCAGACAAGACCATATTGCCATCATACTGCCGAACCCGAAGGCTGCACGGGTGGAATAGATGCGGATAGAAGAATGGAAAAAGAAAATTTCTGCTATCGTGGTCATCAGCCCTCTGTAGGTTCCTACATAGTTGCGCTTCATTTCAGGCATCATCAGCAGCATGATTCCCATGCAAAACACCATCACGAAAGCAGCTATGATAAACATCTCCCGCCATCCCAGCCATTCGCCGATGTAGCCGCTGATTACTCGTGAGGCAAGAATGCCCGTCAGCAGTCCGGAGAGTACAATGCCCATATTCCTGCTCTTGTTCTTGGGTTCCGAAAACTGTCCGGCTATCGGAATGAAGAACTGCGGAATCACCGAACAGGCGCCAATCAGCAGTGAAGCTCCCCAGAGCATCCAAACGTTTTGCGCTGCAGCCATCACGATTGCCATCAATGCTGCAATGGTCATATTGACAAGGATGAGTTTCTTGCGCGAAAGCATGTCGCCCAAGGGGATGAGGAAGAATAAGCCCAGCGCATAACCTATCTGGGTAATGACGGTGATGAGGTTAGCCTTCTGCTCGGTAATATCCAGGTCGTGGCGGATGAGTTCGAGAAGCGGCTGATTGTAGTAGCAGTTGGCTACGGTGAGTCCTGCGACGATAGCCATCATCAGAAGAATGCTGCGGGGAATGCCCTGATTTTCTTTTAGCTGTATCATTTTCTGTCTGTTTGTTTCTTTGTTTTGAGTGCAAAGTTACGAAAAAATTCTCGGCAATCAAAGTTTTTGGGAACGATTTCTTGGGAAAATCTTCTCTCTCATGCAGAAAATCTTCTCTCTCATGCAGAAAATCTTCTTTCTCATGCAGAAAAAGTTTCTGTTCTTTCCCTCTCGCGCGTACCTTATTATATGTATATAGTGCTGCTCTGAAGAGGTGTTGGCGCGCACCCTTGTTACGCTAAAAACACCGAAAAGTGTTAAAATCAGGCTGTTTCCGAGTACATTAAAAACTTTAACCTTTGTTAGCATTTTGTAAGTGATTGATTTTTAGTGATTTGTAATTTTATTACAAAATCACCTAAAAAAAAATCGCAAAAAAAAGAACAACGTATCAAAAAAATGCTTACCTTTGCATCTGTCTCTTATACACATCTCCGAGCCCACGAGACTAGCGCTC
>ENA-UADX01000219-UADX01000219.1-human-gut-metagenome-genome-assembly--contig:-NODE-219-length-11671-cov-5.487603_pt1 | contig 11671 bp, 8 predicted proteins | sample MGYA00244270_ERZ654266 | MGnify/ENA primary metagenome ERZ654266 (study PRJEB26926, sample SAMN06164990) | human gut metagenome | biome: ENVO:00009003; feature: ENVO:2100002; material: ENVO:00002003... | reverse complement strand
GATCTACACTTATGCGATCGTCGGCAGCGTCAGATGTGTATAAGAGACAGTCTATTATATGTCCTAATATACAAATATCTTTGTTCTTAGTTTTATTTTCTGCTGAATATTTTTGTTATATTACTGCTTAATCTTAAGCAATATTACAGCTGACTTTAATATCGGGTGCAAAAATAATAAAAAGCTACAAAAAAAACTCATAAAATTAGTTAAAGTAAGCAAAAGAAAACCCAAAAAAGGCAGAAAGTTTACTCTTTCTGCCTGACTTATAAATATTACCTGAGTATCTCCTTCAGCGGTTTCATCACGAAATCACGCTCCTCCATCAACGGATGAGGAACCTTGAAATCGGGCTCATCTATCACCAAGTCATCTATCATCAGGATATCAATGTCGATGATGCGGTCATGGTATTCGCTATCCACCGACTTCATGGTACGCCCCATTTCGCGCTCTATGCGCTGCGTAGCCTCCAGCACCTGGCGCGGGGCCATCGTGGTGAGAACCAGCACACAGGCATTGATATAGTCGTTGGGAGATGAATAACCCCAAGGCTTGGTTTCGTAAAGAGCAGACTGGCGCTCTACCACACCAATCTGCTCTCCTATCTTTTCTATTACCTCGCGAATGTTGCGCTTTCGGTTGCCCAAATTCGTACCGAGACTTAAATATACCTGATACATACTTATTCACACTCTCATAAAATTGTGGATAACTAAGCTAAAACCTAGAATATCAACAACTTCTATGTGTATAAAAACTGTTTATACCACTGTTTAATCTGGAAGCATCAACAATGAATCACCATAGCAGCCAAACATATAGCCATTCTTCACAGCCATCTTGTATGCCTCGTAAACCAACTCGTAACCGCCAAAGGCTGCAGTACTCATCATCAGGGTTGACTCCGGATGATAGAAATTAACTACGGCACAGTCAGCAAGACCAAAATCGTATGGAGGGAAGATGAACTTGTTGGTCCATCCATCGAAAGCCTTCATCATACCATCGGTGCCTACAGCCGTTTCTGTTGCCTTCATCACACTGGTACCGATAGCGCAGACGCGATGGCCGGCAAGTTTGGTCTTGTTAACCAGATCACATGCCTCCTGGCTGATCATCATCTGCTCTGAATCCATCTTGTGCTTGGTAAGGTCCTCCACCTCAATATCGTGGAAGTTGCCCAGACCGCAATGCAGGGTGATATAAGCCTCGTTGATACCGTTGATCTCCATACGCTTCATCAGCTCGCGTGAGAAGTGAAGACCGGTAGCAGGTGCAGTAACAGCACCCTCTACCTCAGCGAAAACACATTGGAAATCGTCCATATCATCCTCTGTAGCGTGATGATCCTCACGTGCATCGATAACGTAGCGAGGAAGCGGAGCCTCGCCTAGAGCGAAGAGCGAACGCTTGAAGACATCATGATTGCCATCCTCATCATAGAGGAAACGGAGGGTACGTCCACGGCTGGTGGTATTGTCGATAACCTCGGCAACCATCTCGTTGACATCATCGAAGAAAAGCTTGTTGCCGATACGGATCTTGCGGGCAGGCTCTACCAATACGTCCCAAAGGCGCATCTCAGGATTGAGCTCACGGAGCAGGAACACCTCAATCTTGGCATCGGTCTTCTCCTTGGTACCATAAAGACGGGCTGGGAAAACCTTGGTATTGTTGAAGATGAAGGTATCGCCCTCTTCGAAGTAATTCACGATATCCTTGAACTGCAGGAATACTGGATTGCCATCGGCATCAACCATATCCTTGCCGTTTTCATCTTTCTTGTACATCTCGATGGTTTCTGACTTCTTGTGGAGAACCATGAGTCGGGACTCATCGCGGCGAGTAATCTCGAATGTACGTTCACCACTAGCCGTTTTTACCACGTGCTTTGCCTTATGTGGATAAAGTGCCACCTGATCTTTTGGCAACTTAAAGTTAAATTGTGATAGCTTCATGTTATATTTTTTATTACTTGGATGGCTGAAGGCTGTCTTCGAGAGGCTGCTCATCAAGCCATTCCTGGAAATGATCAAAACTGATGCAGTTTTCTACTGCGAAACTTCCTGCCTTGGTACGGCGGAGGGCGGTAAGGTAGGCGCCACTATCGAGAGCCCTGCCGATATCACGGGCGAGGGAGCGGATGTAAGTGCCTTTGCCGCAAACCACACGGATGCTGGCGGTCTTCTCCTCATCGTTATAATCGGTGAGTTCTATCTCGTCTACACGCACGGTCTTCGGCTTGAGCTGAACCTCTTCGCCTGCCCGGCGCAAGGCATAAGAGCGGTCGCCATTCACCTTTACGGCGCTGTAGGTAGGCGGAACCTGCTGAATCTCGCCCACAAACTGCTTAAGCGTTTCCTCCACCAGCTGGCGGGTGATATGCTTCGTAGGATAGGTGTGATTCACGCTGTGTTCCTTATCGTAGCTGGCGGTAGTAGCACCGAGCTGCAGGGTAGCTGTATACTCCTTAGTATGGGTCTGCAGCTGTTCTATCTGCTTGGTACATTTACCGGTGCAGAGCACCAGCACGCCAGTGGCAAGGGGATCGAGCGTACCGGCATGTCCTATCTTCACCTTAAAACCGAGCTTCTTGCTGAGGAGATAGCGAACATGTGCCAGGGCTCCGAAACTCGACATGCGATAAGGCTTGTCGATGGCAATAATTTCTCCTTTTCTGAAATCCATAGTGTATGTTTAGTCAACCATCTGCATATCTACACCGCAAAGGCCGCAGATGATAATGATAAGTCCTACTACGATACGGTACCAGCCGAAAGCTGCAAAACCGTACTTGGTGACATAATTGATGAAAAACTTGATGGCGAGAATGGCAACGATGAATGCCACCACTGAGCCTAATATCAATGTGAACAGGTTGTTGCCCTGGGTGAGCAATGAGCCGCCGCCATGGCTGATGAGCTTATAAACCTCGAGACAGGTGGCGCCAAACATGGTTGGCACTGCCAGGAAGAATGAGAACTCGGCTGCTGCCTTGCGGGTAAGACGCTGGGACATACCACCCACGATGGTTGACATGGAGCGCGATACACCAGGAATCATCGCTATACACTGGATGAAACCGATAATCAGGGCACGCTTGTAAGTAAGCTTGGTCTGTTCGCTGCCTTTATTGAATATCTTATCGCAGAAGAGCATGAAAATACCGCCGATGACAAGCATCCAGCCCACCAGTTGTACATTGCCAAGGTTTGACTCGATGAAATCATTGAAGGCAAGACCCAATACCACGGCAGGCACGGTACCTACAAGCAGTCGGGCATAGAAATCGAACATCGCCTTCCAATAGGTCTTCTCACCGGTCTTCACAGCCTCTGGATAGAAGAATCTCTTCCAATACAGACAGATGACAGAAAGGATGGCGCCAAACTGGATGATGACAGTAAAGGCGTTGACAAACTTATCCTGGATATCTACACCCAGCAAATTTTCTACTATAATCATGTGGCCCGTACTGGATACAGGCAAGAACTCAGTCAGTCCCTCTACGATAGAGATAATGATAGTCTGAATAAAATCCATCTAATAATAATATGTATATTAATTATAAATTATTCATTGTCTTTCGGTTTGTGAATCACCGCATAGATGATTGAAAGGAAACCTATCAATGTTACAGTTGGTGCTACAACGATGCGACGGGTACTGAAAATATCAGTATCGAAGGTATGCTCGTTAGAACCGGCGCCACTCATCAGCAGAAAACCGATGATGATAATCGCCATTCCGATGCCTAACAAGATAAAGTTCATCTTGTCGAATGCTAAATTCTTCTTATCCATTATTTTTTATGTTTAATGTGTAATGTTTAATGTTTAATAAAGCAAGAGAATTCTTCACTCTTCCCTTATATTTTATACAAGTCTCCCGCCTTCATCTTCAGGAACTTATTGACTGAGATGCAGGCGCAGAAGGCGGTGATGATGATACCGAAGAGGAAGACGGAGCCGCCGGTGATGGCAAGTTCCTGCCAGCCCAAAACATTCATCAGTTCCGGTTCGTGGAGCGACCATGCATAGAGACAACCGCCCAGAAAACCATCTGCCAGCAGGGCTGAAACAACGCCCACAAGCACAGCCTTGCGCAAGAACGGACGGCGGATAAAGCCCCAGGATGCACCTACCAACTTCATCGTATGGATGGAGAAACGGCGGGCATAGATGCCCAGACGCACCGTATTGTTAATCAGCGAGAACGAGATGAAGGTGAGCAGGGCTGCTACAATCAGTAATCCGATACTGATCTTTGCCAACGAATTGTTCACCTGTTCTATCAGGTCGTGCTGATAAGTAACCTCGGTAACACGCGGATATGCCTTCAGTTCCTTGGCAATCCACTTCAATGAATCATTGTTCGCGTAATCTGCCTTCGTCGTAATCTCTATGGAAGGCTGGAAAGGGTTGACACCGGCAAACTCGCTCGGGTCGGCACCCAAATCGCGGGTAGCTTCTTTCAGTGCCTCTTCCTTGGTGATATAAGTCAGCGTATTGACATAAGGTCTTGCATTCAGGCGTTTACACATCTGCAATCCCTCCGGGTTAGTCATATCCTGTTCGAGCATTACCTGTACCACGAGATTCTCCTTCACATAGGAAGATAGATTACGTCCCATGAGGACAGAGAAGATAACTAATCCCAACAAAATGAGCACCATAGCGGTACTGATACACAAAGTAATGACCTGCAATCCACGATGATTGCTAGGCTTATATTGTTTCTTTCTCATTTTTAAAAATCTTTACTAACTTAAAACCAAAAGGGCACAATGACCCAAATTGTCTGCAAAGATACGCATAAACGAAGAAATTACAAAATAAAATAGCATTTATTTACATTTATTCAATTAATTAATCGAACCACAGGCAAAAGTTAAGTTCAATTGAAAAAGGAAAAGGGCCAACCTCACGGCCAGCCCTTCACATACTAAGTAAAATTCAAATAGGTATGACTTGAATTTACTAATTTACAAATACAATATTAGGGATGAAAAAATCCCAACATCTACACAATCTTTACATCTTAGTGATGACACCCTTCTCTGAACTCTCCAGGAACTGGATGATGTTCTGAATCTCCGGTCCATCTGGTACCTGATCCTTGATCTGGTTAATGGCATCGAAGAGGGATGTCTGACCATGGAATACCAGTCGGTAGGCATTAGCAATATGCTTGCGAACCTTCTCGGTAAGCTCAGCTGCTTCCATGATGATGGCGTTAGGACCTGCATACTTCACAGGCTTTCCACCGGCAATGATATAAGGAGGAATATCCTTAGAGAAGGTAGTACCTGCCTGAATCATCGCCAAGTCGCCTACTCTAGTCTTGGCGTTCTCTACTACAGATGTTGAGTAGATGACACCGTTACCAATCACACAGTCGCCCGCAATCTTGGTACCATAACCGAATACGCAACCGTTGCCGATTACGGTATCGTGAGAGACATGGGCACCTTCCATCAGGAAGTTGTTGTTGCCCAGAACGGTCTTGCCGCCCTTATGGGTACCACGGTTGATAACCACGTTCTCACGGATGGTATTGTTATCGCCGATGACTACCTCACTCTCCTCACCTGTAAAGTGGAAGTCCTGTGGGAGCGCAGCGATAACGGCTGCCTGGAACACCTTATTATTATTACCCATGCGAGTACCGTTCATGATGCTCACGAATGGATAGATGGTACAGTTGTCGCCGATGACCACATCGTCCTCAATATAGGCGAATGGATATATCTTGCAGTTGTCTCCAATCTTAGCCTTTGGAGAAACCTCTGCCTTTGGACTTATTATACTAGCCATAACTATAAACTATTAATTATTAACTATAAACTACTTAGCTCCTCCACCCAATGCATAGTAGAGATTTACTACTGCCTGCATCTTGTAGAAATCATCAGCTACCTTAGAAAGCTGTACGTTGAGGAGTGAAGACTGTGCCTGGATGATTTCAAGGTAAGAGCTGCCTGCAATACCCATCAATTCCTTGGTAGATTCTACATTCTTCTCGAGTACTTCTATTCGCTTCTGCTCTATCTTGCTCTTCTCATCAGAGTAGTTGTAGAGAACAAGCGCATTGCTCACCTCGCTACCAGCCTTCAGCAAGGTATTCTGCCAGGTGTTGTAAGCCTGCTCATACTGCATCTTAGCCACCTTTAAACCGGCAATGATACGGCCGTTCTGGAAAATTGGCTGGGTAAGAGAACCTACAGCTGAGAGCAACCACTTACCTGGGTTCACGATGCCCATACCACCTGAATTGGTGAAGGCACCTGTACCGGAAATGGTGATAGATGGATAGAACTTGCTGCGGGCGGTCTCTACACCATAGAAGCACTGGGCAAGATTCATCTCGGCTGCGTGGACATCAGCACGGTTGTTGAGCAACTGGATGCCTACACCGGTTGAGAAATTAGATGGAAGACTCTGGTTATCCAACTTGCCACGGGCGATGCTATGTGCCTGGTCGCCGATGAGCAGACTCAGAGAGTTCTCTGTCTCACGAATCTGGCGCAACAGATCGGTCTTCTGGGTCAACACAGAATAGTAGTTAGACTCAGCTGACTGGATGGCTGGTGTACGGTAACCCAATCTGAGATCGTGCATCTTCTGCATAGTCTCCCAAGTATCCTTGGTCAATCCTTCCATATTGTTAACCAACTCCACCTGCTTGTCGAGCATCAACAGAGTATAATACATGTTGGCGATGTTGGCGATGAGGTTGGTCTTGACAGATACCTGATAATCCTGCAACTGGAGCAGCGCCATCTGGGCACTGCGCTTCTGAGAGAGCAGGTTACCGAAGAGGTCTACCATCCAGCTGGCTGTAACAGGCATCGTGTAAGTCTTGGTGGCAGCCTGACCATCCCAGGAAGCGATGGTTCCCTGAGGAGTGAAAGCCAGAGAAGGCACGAATGCCAACTTGGCACACTTCAGCTGCTCTTCTGCTATCTTCACGTTCAAAGCCGCATTGAGGAGGTTGACATTGTTGTTCAATCCCTTCTCAATGATTGACTGGAGCTGAGGATCGGTAAAGACACTGCGCCAAGGGATATTGGCGAAGGTAGTAGTATCCTTTACAGCCAATGTATCTGTATCAGAAGCTACATCGCGAACGATACCGCTGGTCTTCACATCCGGACGCTCATACTTTCCGTAGAGTGTCTTGCAGCTGCTCAGGGAGAGCGCTGCGAGACCCAATATGATGATATTTAAATTCTTTTTCATTGTTTCCTTTGAAGTTACATTGCGTTATTACTTCTTCTCGATACCCTTCATTTCGTGAGCGGCGTTGGCATACTGCTCCAATTCGGCAGCTACCTCCTCGTTCATCTCGTCCTCGAACTTCATTGGGGTCAACTTCTCCTGCAACCACTGGAAGACTGCAAAGAGAGCAGGAACCACGAAGATCTGACAGATAGTACCGATCAACATACCACCTACGGCGGCAGCACCCAAGGTCTGGTTACCATTCTTACCTACACCTGATGCGAACATCAGAGGCAACAGACCGATAACCATCGCCAGAGAGGTCATCAGGATAGGACGGAGACGGGCACCGGCACCCAGGATAGCTGAGTACTTGATAGCCATACCCGTACGACGACGCTCGAGGGCAAACTGTACGATAAGGATGGCGTTCTTAGCCAACAGACCAATCAACATAATCAACGAAATCTGCATGTAGATATCGTTAGAGTGACCGAAGAGGTTGGTGAAGATGAACGCACCTACCAAACCGAATGGGATAGACAGCACTACAGACAATGGCAAGATGTAACTCTCGTACTGGGCACTCAAGATCAGGTAAACGAATACGATACAGAGTGCAAAGATCAAACCTGTAGAGTTGCTGGACTCAGCCTCAGAACGGGTCAAGCCAGAGTACTCATAGCCGTAACCCTCTGGCAATGTCTCCTTGGCAACCTCAGCAATCGCCTTCATACCGTCACCGGTAGAGTAACCGCTGTTAGGAGTTACAGATACATCCATAGAGGTAAACAGGTTGAATCGGGTGATGTTAGCAGGACCATAAATCTTCTTCAAGTTCACGAACTCGCTTACAGGAGACATGGTGCCATCAGCACAACGCACATAAATCTTGCTCAGATCGTCTGGACGCATACGACTCTCAGGACCAGCCTGAATCATCACACGGTAGAGCTTACCATAAGCATTGAAGTTAGATGCGTAGAGACCACCGAGATAACCCTGCATCACAGCCAATACAGAAGATGGAGAGATACCTGCCTGCTTGGTCTTGGCAACATCTACATCCACCATATACTGAGGATAGTTAGGGTTATACTGAGTCTGAGCGGTCTGAATCTCAGGGCGCTTGTTCAACTCAGCCAGGAACTTCTTCACATTATCAAAGAACTTGTTCAAGTCGCCACCGGTCTTATCCTGCATGGTCATGGTGATACCATTCTGCATAGAGAAACCGGAAATCATAGGTGGAGCAAAGGCAAGAACCTGTGCATCCTTGATCGTAGCAGTCTGCTTGTAGATCATACCCAATACAGAAGTATATTCCATTGGGTTGACAAACAGCGCCTCGATACCGCCACCTGTACAAGCCTCCTTGATACGGTGGAAGAATCCACCCGGACGCTCCTCGAATGGCTTCAGCTTCACGATGATGGTACCCTGGTTAGAACCGGCACCACCGATAAAGCTATAACCCATGATGGCATTACGGGTTGCGATGGCTGGGTTGCTAGCCAGCATCTTATCTACCTGCTTAACGACCTCGGCTGTGCGTTCCTGAGAAGTACCAGGAGCTGTAGAGATACAAGCGAAGATAGTACCGGTATCCTCATCAGGCACCAGACCCGTCTTGGTAGTACCCATCAGGGCAACCAGACCTACGATGCTGACAGCCACGAGGCTACCAGCGATGACGCCATGATTGATAACCCACTTGACACCACCCTTATACTTATTGGTAATCTTATCAAACTGATAGTTGAATCCAGCGTGGAAACGGTCTACGAAAGACATCTTCTTCTCGTGACCCTCCTCGTGTGGCTTCAGCAATACGGCACAGAGCGCAGGAGACAAAGTCAACGCGTTGATAGCCGAAATAACGATAGATACCGCCATGGTTACACCGAACTCACGGTAGAAGTAACCGGAAGTACCACCGATGAATGATACAGGAACGAACACGGCAGACATCACCAATGTAATAGAGATGATGGCGCCTGAAATTTCGTTCATCGCATCGATAGATGCAGTAAGGGCACTCTTGTAACCCTGGTCGAGCTTGGCGTGAACCGCCTCGACCACCACAATGGCATCATCGACCACAATCGCAATAGCCAGCAGCAGGGCTGACAGCGTAAGCAGGTTGATGGAGAATCCGAAGATCCAAAGGAAGAGGAACGTACCGACCAGAGCCACAGGTACGGCAATCATAGGAATCAGCGTAGAACGGAAGTCCTGCAAGAAGATATACACTACGATGAACACCAGTACCAGGGTAATGATCAAGGTGAAGATAACCTCCTCGATAGATGCGAACAAGAACTCAGTAACATCCATCAGGATGACATTCTTCAACCCAGGAGGATAACTCTTCTCCAGTTCATCCAACGTCTTCTTTACGTCGCTTGCAATCTGGGTAGCGTTGGAACCGGCAATCTGCTGAACCATACCCAGCACGGCAGGCTGACCATCATTGAGCAGGTTTACATTATACTGCAAACCACCCAACTCAACCTTGGCAATTTCGCCCAAACGGAGCGTCTGACCGGAAGTATTGCTCTTGATAAGGATGTTCTCATACTCCATTGGAGTCTTCAAACGACCCTTGTAACGCAAGGTATATTCATACTGCATATCAGAGCTCTCACCAAAGCTACCAGGGGCAGCCTCGATATTCTGCTCTGCCAAAGCCTGAGAAACATCAGAAGGAACCAGTCCGAACTCCTTCATCTTCTCTGGCTTCAACCAGATACGCATAGAGTAGTTACGGGTAGAAGGGCTCTGCACATCACCCACACCACTGATACGCTTCAACTGAGGAATGACGTTAATCAGGGCATAGTTGGTAACAAACTGGTCGTCGTAACGGCCATCGTCTGTAGTCAGAGCGAACATGATAACGTTGGAACTCTGACGCTTGGTTACAGTGACACCCACCCTGGTAACCTCGGCAGGCAGCAGAGACTGCGCCTGAGACACACGGTTCTGTACGTTGACCGCAGCCATATCTGGGTCGGAACCCTGCTTGAAGTAAACGGTGATCTGAGCAAAACCAGAGTTAGACGCAGAAGAGGTCATATAAGTCATGTTCTCCACACCGTTGATACTCTCCTCCAGCGGAGCAACGACAGAGTTCAACACCGTCTGGGCATCTGCACCCGTATAGGTAGCAGTTACCGTGATGGTAGGCGGCGCGATATTCGGATACTGCTCGATAGGCAGCGATACCAAGCCGATAATACCCAGCAAGACGAAGAAGATGGAAACCACCGTCGAAAGTACCGGGCGCTTTATAAAGTTTGTAAATGACATAATTTACTATTTTTCTTTATACCTTATTATATATTACTTCTTTCCGCCCATAGCAGTAGCGAAGGCATGAGCGTTATCCTGAGACTCAGCCAACTTGGCAGCCTCAGCAACCTTCTGATTGTAGCGCTCCAGAGTGATAGGCTTGATCTGCTGACCATCGGTCAACTTGGTAATACCCTTCAAAACAATACGATCGCCTACATGAAGACCTGCAGTTACGATATAGTTCTTGCCATCATCCTGTGGATTGACCTTGATCTCAGAATACTTCACCTTGTTATCCTTGGTTACGATATAAACGAAGATCTTATCCTGAACCTGAGAGCAAGCCTCCTGAGGGATAACGATAGCGCTGTTATGATCGTTAGGAACCACGATAGAACCTGCACCACCACTCTTCAGCAACTTCTCTGGGTTAGCGAAGTGAGCGATGAGAGAGACAGAACCGGAAGTAGCATCGATGACACCACTCATCTTAACCACCTTACCCGGGTGATTATAGATAGAACCGTCTGCCAACTGCAACTTGACAGCTGGGAACGCTGCGATGGCTGCCTGAACGCTACCATTGGTCTTAGACATGCTCAAGATCTGAGACTCAGAGAGTGAGAAGAATACCTCCATAGTGCTGATATTGGAAACGGTAGTAAGAGCCTGACCAGAAGCACTTACCAAAGCACCCACCTTGAAAGGAAGACTACCTACTACACCAGCAGAAGGACTGGTAACGGTACACCAAGCCAACTGCTCGCGGGCTGAAGCCAATGCTGCCTCTGCCTGAGCTACCTGAGCCTTAGCTGTTGCATAGCTGTTAGCTGCTGTAGAGAGTTCAAATTCACCGATAATCTTGTTATCATACAATTTCTTATTGTTCTGATAGGTCAACTTGGCTGTATTAGCCTGTGCCTTAGCTGTATTTACAGTGGCAGCTGCAGAACGGACAGCAGCCTGATAGGTCTCGCTATCAATAGAGAACAAAGCCTGACCTGCTGATACAGTTTGTCCCTCGTGTACAAAAACCTTAGTGATAAAACCAGAAACCTTAGGACGTACCTCTACATCCTGAATACCCTTGATGGTAGCAGGACTGTCTCTTATACACATCTCCGAGCCCACGAGACTAGCGCTCATCT
>ENA-UADX01000205-UADX01000205.1-human-gut-metagenome-genome-assembly--contig:-NODE-205-length-12041-cov-5.354747_pt1 | contig 12041 bp, 9 predicted proteins | sample MGYA00244270_ERZ654266 | MGnify/ENA primary metagenome ERZ654266 (study PRJEB26926, sample SAMN06164990) | human gut metagenome | biome: ENVO:00009003; feature: ENVO:2100002; material: ENVO:00002003... | reverse complement strand
GATGAGCGCTAGTCTCGTGGGCTCGGAGATGTGTATAAGAGACAGATGATGGCACATACAAAGCAGGCGATACGGTAGATGGCTGTAAGTGGGCGTATACAACTAAAGATGGTACGTATGAATGGAATGATACATCATACAGGACAATCAGTGCAGATATACCTGATGGCAAGGCGATAATGCTTACTTATACATATCAGGTGAATGCAAAGGTGCTTGGTACGCCGGATCAATACAATCCTATAAAGATGGATGTCAGCAATACAGCAAAGCTTGAGGGCGTTGAAAAAGGAGAAGACAGAAAGGATAACCAGACTGTTTACAAAGAGTCAAAATCATCTGCCGGAGTAATTAAGAGTAATACATTTACCTTGTATAAGGTAGATAAGACTAATTATGGAAAGCAGCTTGAGGGCGCAGAGTTTGAGCTGTTTGGATACACATCGGATGGTTCATACAAGTCGTTAGGCAAGTATACCACTGATAAGAACGGCAGAATTGATATCAGTATGAGTACTGATAATCTGGAGTATAATACGCAGTATTATATAGTTGAGACAAAGGCTCCGGATGGTTATATACTCTCGACTGAGCCTCATAAGGAGTATTTCTATTTCAGTGCAGATACCTCGGCGCATCCTGTTATAGCTGAAAACAGCTCATTACAGGGAAGTGATATGGCGAAGGTAAATACACCGTACTATTATGAGGATGTAGCTGTTTCGACAACAAGCATTTCGGTTGATAAAAAATGGACTGATTCTAAGAATAATCCGTTAGATAAGACTGATGGAAAGATCTTTCTGCAGCTGCATCAGGTGGATTCGGCTGGTAATGATAAGAAGTATGGCAATCCGGTTGAGTTGACAGCTGATTCGGCAGGTGAATGGTCATATGTATTTAAAAATCTGCCATTACAGAGTGTAGATGAAAATGGTATTCTGACCGGTACCACATATAAATATTATGTGACAGAGGTTGGAATAAATCAGAACAACAGTATGTCAGGCTATGATGTTTCATATATATTTAAGGATATAAATGGTACACAAATGTCAAAGACCGATGCAAACGTTGCACCGGGCAGCGCCAATGCAATAGAGTCCGGTACTGTTGAGATTACAAACAAACTCATAGAGTATGAGCTTCCGGAAACAGGTGGAAGCGGTAACAGATGGTTGTATATGTTAAGTGGAGCTGTGCTTATAGCAATAGCTGTAATAACACTTTTCTATAAAAAACATAAAACATTATAAAAAAGGAGAATGCGATATGAAAACAATCAAAAGAAGCATTGCTTTTGTTCTTGCAATGATACTTACACTTGCAATGAGCGTTACAGTATTTGCTGAGGGCGAAGGCGCAAAAAAAACATTTACCATCACGGTTAATGAGGCAAAGGCAGGCCACACTTATGAGGCTTACCAGATTTTAAAGGGAGATCTTTCAAAATCACAGACAACACTTTCAAACGTTGACTGGGGTACCGGTATCAAGGCAGACAAAAAGACAGATCTTGCTAAGGATGCAAAAGCTTATGTAGAGAAGCTTTCAGGAATGAACTCTTCAGATATTAAGGCAGAGGCACAGAAAATTGCATCAGTTTTAAGCACTACAGTAGCAGGTTCTGTTTCAGTAACACAGGACAATGCCAAGACTGAGATTACAGGACTTGAGCCTGGTTACTATCTCATCAAGGATAAGGATAGCTCTTTAAAAGGTGACGAGGCTTACACAGAGTATATCCTCAATATCGTTGCTGATACAACAATCACACCTAAGACAGATGTACCTTCTGTTGAGAAGAAAGTAAAAGACACAAACGACACGACAGGTGATACAACAGAATGGCAGGATTCAGCCGATTACGATATCGGAGATGATGTTCCATTCCAGCTCACAGCTACATTACCTGCAAATGTTCAGTCATATAAGTCATATTACCTCAAATTTGATGATACCCTTTCACAGGGACTTGATTTCAAAGAAGGAACTGTTACTGTCAAATTAGGTGATAAGGATGTTACAAAATTCTTTAAAACAAATTATGACGCAGCTAGCAAAAAGCTTACTTTTACATGTAACAACATTTTAGCAGAAGGATTTGAAGCTAAAAATGGTGAGACGATTGTAGTTGAGTACAAAGCAACTCTCAATAAGAATGCTGTTATCGGTTCAAAAGGAAACCCAAATAAGGTAAAGCTTGAGTTCTCTAACAACCCTAACAATGGTGGTGAGGGAGACAAAGGTGAGACTCCGGAGGATACAGTAATCGTATTTACATACAAGGTTGTAATCAACAAGGTAAATGAGAAGAACGAAGCACTCGATGGTGCAGAGTTTACTCTTTACAAAAAGATTAAAGGTGAAGCAGACAAAGAAATCAAAGCGGTAATTTCCGGTGATAAGAATGATGTCTTCACATTCAGCGGTCTTGATGATGGTGATTACGTACTTAAGGAGACAAAGACTCCTGATAGCTACAACACTGCAAAAGATATTGCATTCACAATTACAGCAGACCACTCAATTGTGTCTGATGCTCCTGAGCTTAAGTCATTAAGCGGAGATAAGGTGACCGGTAATATTACACTTAAAGCTGATAAAGCTGAGGGCAGCTTAAGCACACCTGTACAGAACTTTAAGGGCTCAGTCCTTCCTTCAACCGGTGGTGCCGGACGTGTTGCAATTTATGTAATCGGTGCTATATTAGTAGTCGGTGGCGGAATTGTTCTTGTAACAAAGAAGCGTGTTAAATAATATCATTTTATGATAAAATATATCTGCCATGAGCCACTTTAGTGGTTCGTGGCAGTTACAATAGGCATAATTATATTATGCAAATGATAACAGTAAGGAGAGTGCTATGAGAAGAAAATTATCAACTATTTTGTTTGTCATAGTGTTTCTTGCAGGACTGTCCTTACTGCTATATCCGACGGTGAGTGATTACTGGAATTCATTCCATCAGTCAAGGGCAATCGCAAGCTACGTCGATGCAGTAGACAATACAGATGAACAAAAGCTTGAGGAAATGAGACAGGCGGCAGAGGCTTACAATGAAAGGCTTTTAAGCAAGCAGGACAGATATGATATGTCTGATTCGGACAGAGCAGAGTATGAAAGCCTGCTTGATGTATCTGGCACAGGAGTCATGGGCTATGTTGAGATTCCGTCTATCAATGTCTCATTGCCGATTTACCACGGCACAGACAATACAATACTTCAGATAGGTGTTGGCCATATTGAGGGCACATCGCTTCCGGTTGGCGGAGCAAGCACACATTGTGCTGTTTCAGGACACAGGGGACTTACGTCATCTAAGCTGTTTACGGATATTGACCAGATGGCGGAGGGTGACACATTTAAGCTGTATGTGCTTGGCAAGACACTGACCTACGAGGTTGATCAGATAAGGATTGTTTTGCCTGATGAGCTTAATGACTTAAAGATTGAGGAAGGGCAGGATTACTGTACACTTATCACGTGTACACCGTATGGTGTGAATTCACACAGGCTTCTTATCAGGGGTCACAGGATTGCAAATGATGCACAGGGACTTATTGTCGAGGATGTAAAGCAGGTACAGCCGTTACATGAAGCCATAGTGCTTGGCATTCTGTTTCTGGTTTTGTATATAATAATTTGTAAGATACTTGGTAAAACGATATTGTATAGATTCAGATAGAATCAGGAAGGAGGAAAAATGCACAATAGTTTAAAAAGAGCTGTCAGTATAGCTATAGCAGCGATAACCTTGTTTTCTCTGCCATGTGGAAGCATTTTTGCAAGGACGCATATTGATATTGATAAGAAATGCTCTATAACAGTTGATATCCCTGATACATGGGAGGATTTGTATACTGTGGATTTTCCCGTAGAGCTTTACAGAGTGGCAGATGTAGATGAGAACGATGTATACACTGCAACGAAGCAGTTTGATGAGCTGGCTAAATCTATATCAGATATCAGCAGTAAAACTACCGCAGATGACTGGGAAAAGATGGCGAAGACAGCTGCGGACATTGCAGACAAAGGTTCTTTGACAGCAGATGAGGTAATAGATGTTTCAAACGGAAGGGGAAACGTCACAGGCGTTAAGACGGGACTGTATCTGGTATATGCAAAGCCGGCTGATTCGGCAAGATTTGGATACACATTTGTGCCGTATCTGGTTTCGGCTCCTAATAATGAGTTTGCTATGACAGGAAGCGGCTCAGATTCATGGATATATGATGATATCGATATCGATCTGAAGCCTGAACAGACCGGGCTTATGGGAAGCTTACAGATTAATAAGACATTAAAGACATACAATACAGCACTCGGTGAGCCGGTGTTTGCATTTGATGTTGAGGCCTACGACAGGGATGGTAATGTGGTGTTTTCAGATATCGCATCAATCAGATTTGACAGTACAGGGGCTAAGAGCGTAGTTATTGACAATATTCCGGCAGGGTCAAGGGTGATAGTAAAGGAGGTATATGCCGCTGGCAGTTATCAGGTGACCTCCTCAGACAGCATAGAGACACAGATTGTGGCCGGTGAGACCGCAGATGTTGATTTCACAAACGATTACAACGACAAATTGATTTATAGTACCGGTGTCGTAAACCATTTTGAGTATGACGGAACCGGATGGGAATGGGTGCAGAATTAATGAAAAAATTATCAGAGTCTTGTAAAAAACTTAATAGAAATCACCGTATTCTTGTATGTGCAGCCTTTGCTGCAACACTCATTGTCTGTGGTGTTTCAGTTAAACCGACACTGGCATATTTTACAACCTATGCTACGGCAAAGGGCGGTATCTCAGTAGATATCGGTCCTACAACTGATGTCAAGGAGAAGTTTAAGGACTGGAAGAAAACTATTGAGATTGAGAATACAGGAAAAGCAGACTGTTTTGTCAGGGTAAAGGTAATTGCAGCAAGCCAGTTTGATATACAGGCATCAGGCTCAAACTGGAGTCTTTCAGATGATGGCTACTGGTATTACAGTCAGGTAGTGCCGGTTGGTGGTAAAACCGAGCCGATTGTTGCAACTATCACAGTTAGTGAAAAGGTAAAGACCAGCTTCAATGTAGTTGTGGTTCAGGAGTGTGCTCCTGTCACATATGATCAGAATGGCAATCCGTGTGTCGCACCTGATGCAAAATGGGATGCGACAGCACAATATGATAAAGAGGAGGGCGAAGAGTAATGAAGAGAAAACTTCCAATTATACTTGTAGCATCCTCTGCGATAATGCTTGCAGCATCGACGATTGGATCTACAAAAGCGACTCTTACATATATGAGTGATAATTATCTGGCTCAGATTGACATCAAATCCATCGGTGTTACTTTGACTGAGAATGGCAATGATGTGAGCTGGCGTGATTATAAGCATAAGGATGATGACTGGAGCGAGGCAACAGGAGTGCTGCTTGGAGATATGCTAAAGAATGCCGGAGATGAAAAACTGATTCTCGACAAAAAGTACGATGAGAAGCTTGCTGTCAAAAACAGCGGCTCGATAGATGAGTATGTGAGAGTGACTGTGCAGCATTACTGGGCAGATAAGGAGACAGGTGATAAGCTTTCAAAACTTGATCCATCAAAGATACAGATTGACTTTACAAACGATGGCTGGACAGAGGATAAGAGTGCTGAGACTACAGAGCGAAATGTATTTTACTACAATACTATTTTAAAAAAAGGTCAGACATCCACTGATTTTACAGACAAAATCAGTATATCCGGCGATATTGCAGCCATTGTGGGTCAGACATCACAGACTGATGATAACGGACTTACAACCATCACTACTACCTATGAATATGATGGTGCGCAATTTGTGCTGGAGGCAACTGTTGATGCAGTACAGACACACAATGCAAAGGACGCAATTAAGAGTGCGTGGGGTGTTGATGTAAATATATCAGATGACGGGGCACTTAGCTTAGAGTAAAGGAGGACAATATGAAAAAATTTATCGCATTATTATCATGCATGTTGTTTATCCTTGGTTCGATAGGCACTGTATTTGCAGATGAGAATACTACTACAGCCGGCTCATGTGAGTTTACCGGCAAGGAGATGGTCAGTTCGTTCGATTCAAATAAAATAGCAGCCTCTGTCTCACAGATGGAGCCGGGAGATTCTGTCACATTTTCCGTTGATATAAAGAATAACAGCAGTATTTCGACGAAATGGTATATGTCCAATGATGTATTAAAGAGTCTTGAGGATACACAGGCTGTTGCTGAAAATGGTGGATACTCATATATTCTTACATTCGTAGGACCGGATGGAAAAGAGGACACTATATACAGCAGCACCAGCGTAGGTGGTGAGAAGGAGACAACAGCCGGAAAAGGACTCAATGAGGCTACAAACTCTCTGGATAAGTTCTTTTATTTAAAGACATTAGAGCCTGGAGATGGAGGCAGCGTAAAGCTTTTAGTAGGGCTTGACGGAGAGAGTCAGGGTAATATATATCAGGATACACTTGCAAAGCTTATGATGAACTTTGCGGTAGAGGATAACTCAGATCCAACTTTATCAAATCCACCTACATTTACAACTACAACAAGCAAAGTAAAGACCGGAGATATCTGGTCAATAGCGTCAGCTGTAGTGTTTGTGATTGGTATTATTTTGATGATACTGGCTTTCGTAAGTGACAGAAAGGGGGCTAAGCAAAATGAAAAGATTGCTTAAATATTTTCTTGCAGCTCTTGTTGTCATAACCGGTGTTTTCTCACAGACAGCAGATGCAAAGGCATTTTCATATACATACACTGTTTCCTTTTCAGCCGGAGGTCAGGGAAGCATAAACGGTGGTGTGCAGGTACGAAAGGCATCAGGCAATGGGGCTTCGGTTTCTGTTTCTGCTAAAGGAGACAAAATAATTGTAACAGGTCTTGAATATGGAGATGTCATCAGCTGTGATGCACAGGGCAGTGTGGCACTTAATGAAAACAGCAAGTACTACGTAAAGGGAATCAGATTAAGCGGCCGTGACAATAATACGGTTGCACAGTCGGCTTTTCTCGTATCGGGAGATCAGGACTATGTTGTAGCATACGGCATACCGGGCGAGCTTGCTGAGTATACAGTCAACTATGTGGATACAGATGGCAATAAGCTTGCTGAAAGCCGTACTTATTATGGTAATGTGGGCGATGAGCCGGTTATAGCATATCTGTATATAGATGGATATATTCCGGACAGCTATAATCAGACAGGCAAGCTGTCGTCAAATGCATCAGAAAACGTGTTCAACTTTGTATATTCAAGGGCTGCATCAAGCATGGCTGCTGCCGGAAATGGAGCAAATGACAATACTGCAGCAGGCGGCAATCAGGCAGCCGCAGGAGCTGCAAATGCAGCAGGGGCAGCTAATGCAGCGGGCAATGCAGCAGGAGCGGTAAATAACGGAGCTGCAGATGGAGCAAATGCCGCAAACACAATAGTGCCTGACGGACAGAATGATCCGCAGGATGGAATCCAGGCACCGCAGGCACAGCCAAATACTGATATAGCAGATGAGCAGGTACCGCAGGCGGCAAACGACAATAAGCATGATATAGCAGATGAGCAGGTACCGCTTGCCACCATGATTAGTGAGAGTGGAATGGTCGTTCCGCTGGCTATTGGTGCGCTTGGGATAGTTGCAATTCTTGCAATTATGATATTTGTCATAGTAAAGAATGTTAAGTCTGTCCGTGTTCAAAAAAATAGTATGAAACATAAGGGAAAAGATAATAAAAATTAGTTGATATTTGCTGAAATTATGGTATTATTAATGTGTGCGCTTGTATGAGTGCACACATTAATCAAGTATATGGATGGTTTTTTTTTACCATACCAGAAATAAAATTTAGGAGGAATTGCAAAATGGCAAACAAGTGGGTATATACCTTCAAAGAGGGTAACATGACCATGCGTAATCTTCTCGGTGGTAAGGGTGCTAACCTCGCTGAGATGACAGAGATTGGACTTCCTGTACCACAGGGCTTCACAATCACTACTGAGGCTTGTACACAGTACTACGAGGATGGACGTAAGATCAATGATGAGATTATGGCTCAGACTATGGAAGGTGTAAAATGGATGGAAGAGGTTAACGGAAAGAAATTCGGTGACCTTAAGAATCCTCTTCTCGTATCTGTTCGTTCAGGTGCCAGAGCTTCAATGCCGGGTATGATGGATACAATCCTTAACCTTGGTCTTAATGATGATGTTGTTGCAGCTATGATCGCTGGTAACCCAGATCCAGCATTCGAGCGTTTCGTATATGATTCATACAGACGTTTCATCCAGATGTTCTCAGACGTTGTTATGGAAGTAGGAAAGAAGTACTTCGAGCAGCTCATCGACAAGATGAAAGAGGACAGAGGTGTTAAATTTGACGTAGACCTTACAGCAGCTGACCTTAAAGAGTTAGCAGAGCAGTTCAAGGCTGAGTACAAGAATCAGTTAGGATCAGATTTCCCTTCAGATCCTGTAGAGCAGTTAAAGCTTGCTATCGAGGCTGTATTCCGTTCATGGGACAACCCACGTGCAAATGTTTATAGAAGAGATAACGATATCCCTTATTCATGGGGAACAGCTGTTAACGTAATGCCAATGGTATTCGGTAACTTAAATAACGAGTCAGGTACAGGTGTTGCATTCACACGTGATCCTGCAACTGGTGAGAACAAGCTTATGGGTGAGTTCCTTATCAATGCACAGGGTGAGGACGTTGTTGCCGGTGTTCGTACTCCAATGCCAATCGCTCAGATGGAGCAGGAGTTCCCAGAGGCATACGCTGAGTTCCTTAAGGTTTGTGAGACTCTTGAGAATCACTACCATGATATGCAGGATATGGAGTTCACAGTTGAGAACAAGAAGCTCTATATGCTTCAGTGCCGTAATGGTAAGAGAACAGCTCCAGCTGCTCTTAAGATCGCTTGCGATTTAGTAGATGAGGGACATAAGACACCAGCTGAGGCTGTTGCAATGATCGACCCTCGTAACCTTGATACATTATTACATCCACAGTTCGATGCTGCTGCACTTAAGGCTGCAACTCCACTTGGAAAGGGTCTTGGAGCATCTCCGGGAGCTGCTTGTGGTAAGGTTGTATTCACAGCTGATGATGCTGAGGCATGGGCTGAAAGAGGAGAGAAAGTCGTACTTGTACGTCTTGAGACATCTCCAGAGGACATCACAGGAATGAAGGCTGCTCAGGGTATCCTTACAGTTCGTGGTGGTATGACATCTCACGCAGCCGTAGTTGCTCGTGGTATGGGAACATGCTGTGTATCTGGTTGTGGTGATATCAATATGGACGAGGAGAACAAGAAGTTCACACTTGCAGGACAGACATTCACAGAGGGATCTGAGATTTCTATCGATGGTACAACAGGTAACATCTATGCTGGAATCATCCCAACAGTTGATGCTTCAATCGCTGGTGAGTTCGGACGTGTTATGGCATGGGCTGATGAGTTCAGAAGACTTAAGGTTCGTACAAATGCAGATACTCCTGCAGATGCTAAGAAGGCTCGTGAGCTTGGTGCAGAGGGAATCGGACTTTGCCGTACAGAGCATATGTTCTTCGATCCAGAGAGAATCGCTGCATTCCGTGAGATGATTTGCTCTGATACAGTAGAGGAGAGAGAGACAGCTCTTAACAAGATTCTTCCATATCAGCAGGGAGATTTTGAGAAATTATACGAGGCTCTTGAGGGATGCCCAGTAACAATTCGTTTCCTTGATCCACCTCTTCATGAGTTCGTTCCTACAGAGGAGGCTGACATCGAGAAGCTTGCAAAGGCTAAGAACAAGTCAGTAGAGGAAATCAAAGCTATCTGTGAGTCACTCCATGAGTTCAACCCAATGATGGGTCATAGAGGATGCCGTCTTGCAGTTACATATCCTGAGATTGCTAAGATGCAGACAAAGGCTGTTATCCGTGCAGCTATCAATGTAAAGAAAGCTCATCCAGATTGGGATATCGAGCCTGAGATCATGATCCCATTAGTATGTGAGATCAAAGAGCTTAAGTTCGTTAAGAAGATTGTAGTTGAGACAGCTGACGCTGAGATCGCTGCTGCAAATGCTGACATCAAGTATCATGTAGGTACAATGATCGAGATCCCAAGAGCTGCTCTTACAGCTGATGAGATCGCTACAGAGGCTGATTTCTTCTGCTTCGGTACAAACGACCTTACACAGATGACATTCGGATTCTCTCGTGATGATGCAGGTAAGTTCCTTAACGCTTACTATGACAACAAGATTTTCGAGAACGATCCATTTGCTAAGCTTGACCAGACAGGTGTTGGTAAATTAATGGAGACAGCTATTAAGCTTGGAAAGCCAGTTAATCCTAACCTTCACGTTGGTATCTGTGGAGAGCACGGTGGAGATCCTTCATCAGTTGAGTTCTGCCACAAGATTGGACTTGACTATGTTTCATGTTCACCATTCCGTGTACCAATCGCTCGTCTTGCTGCAGCACAGGCTGCTATTGCAGAGCAGGCAAAATAGACAAAGGTTCTAATTTAAAAGTCTATATATAATTTATGCAAGGGAAAGTATTTAGTACTTTCCCTTGTTTTTTATTGCCAATCTGCATTTCACACCATAAAAACTACATTTCGCGCCAAGAGTATAGATTTTAGGCATTATATGTTGTATAATTAGTACTAGAAATACAAGTATATGTGATATGAATAGGGAACAAAGCACAGATACGATGTAGGTACTAAGGTATGGAGAACACATTTATGATTATAAAAAAGAAGAACATCCGTACAATTGTGATAACCTGTGCATTGCTAGGTATCATAATATTCAGCATTCACAGCTACAATGTATATATGAGAGTCCAGAGAGGAAAAGCATTTGCAATGATTTTTATGGATCTTGATTTTTTCAAGCCGGTCAACGATACATATGGTCATCCGGTCGGAGATGAGGTCCTTTGCAATGTAGGAAAGCGCATTATAAACAGCATACGAACAGCTGATTATGCATTCCGTATTGGAGGCGATGAGTTTGCATGTGTAATAGATGGAAATGCAGATGAAAAAAATTGCTTAGAGAGAATAGAGAGGCTTCAAAGAGTAATCTGCAATCCATATAACATACATGGTCATAAAATAAAAATCGGAGTAAGCTGTGGATATGTACTTTATCCGTCCGATGCTGACACGGTTGAAAGCCTGCTAAAGATAGCAGACAGCCGGATGTATGCAGAGAAGGAAAAACATCATGCAGATAGAAGATAATAGGATATAGAAGATTATCAATAAAAAAAGCTATGAGAGCCCGGTTAAAGGCTTTCATAGCTTTTATTTTTATGAGTGAGCACGAAGCTGTTCATCGACATATGTCTGGATATAATAATTATCCTCAGGCATCTGGCAGCCGACGATATATGTTCCGTCATTATTTGAGCAGCGGATTACATATCCATCCAATACTGAGTGGTCAGCAAGCGCAAAGTCCTCTATCGAGATAGTAACCTTCGCTCCTTTATGATCCACGAAATAAGGATCCTTTGTCAAAAATGCAAAGCCGTTTGCACTTATATTGTCAAGAGTTCCTTTGAATGTGGTGTCGGTTCCTTTAAGCTTGATAGTGCATTTGTTTGATAAATCCATGCGAGGGTATTTCCTACGGTTCAAGATTTCAGGCTGTGTATTGACCGTTATCACAAGGGCATCTGTGATTGTGAGATCCTTCCAGCAGTACATTACATTGCCAACTGTAACACACAGATTGCAAGGTCTGGATGAGTCTACAGATAAGCCGCCTGATACAAGCTTAAGACCGTTTTCGTCAACAGCCTTTACTTCGCAATGGAACTCGTTGCCGGTCTGTACATCTGTCAGGATCACTTTGGCCTTCATACCCGGGCGGATATCATCAAGTCCCATAAATCCACCAACTCCGAGCTCGTGCATGAGAGATTGGATAACAGTCTCGATATTATTGATATTTGTTGCACTTTCATCATATTTACTGAGCCTGTCTCTTATACACATCTCCGAGCCCACGA
>ENA-UADX01000199-UADX01000199.1-human-gut-metagenome-genome-assembly--contig:-NODE-199-length-12239-cov-5.934504_pt1 | contig 12239 bp, 7 predicted proteins | sample MGYA00244270_ERZ654266 | MGnify/ENA primary metagenome ERZ654266 (study PRJEB26926, sample SAMN06164990) | human gut metagenome | biome: ENVO:00009003; feature: ENVO:2100002; material: ENVO:00002003... | reverse complement strand
ACGAGATGAGCGCTAGTCTCGTGGGCTCGGAGATGTGTATAAGAGACAGGTTTATCATATCGCTCGGAGAGAAGAAATTCCGTGCGAAGCAGATATATGAGTGGATTCATGTGAAGCATGTGGACAGCTTTGATGAGATGACCAATATTTCAAAAAAGTTCATACAGGTATTAAAGGACAATGCAATACTCATCTCGCTAAAAAAAGAGGAGGTGCAGGTGTCAAAGCTCGATGGCACGAGAAAATATCTCTTTGCACTCGACGATGGCAACGTCATAGAAAGTGTACTTATGAAGTACAAGCATGGAAACTCTGTATGCATATCTTCGCAGGTTGGCTGCAGGATGGGGTGCAGATTCTGTGCATCTACTCTTGATGGTCTCGTCAGGGGGCTTAGGCCGTCTGAGATGATTGACCAGATTTATCAGATAGGCAAGGACATAGGAGAGCGCATCTCAAATGTAGTTGTCATGGGCACAGGTGAGCCGCTTGACAATTACGACAATCTGCTGCGCTTTATAGAGCTTCTTACTGATGAAAACGGTATCAATATCAGCCAGCGCAATCTGACAGTTTCCACATGTGGTCTAGTACCGCGCATGAGACAGCTTGCAGATGAAAAGCTTTCTATCACGCTGGCGCTTTCACTGCATGCCTCCAACCAGGAAAAGAGAAAAGCTCTCATGCCGGTTGCAAACAGTTATGATATACATGATGTGGTCGATGCATGCAAATATTATTTTGCACAGACCGGCCGCAGAGTCACCTTTGAGTATAGCCTGGTAGGCGGAGTGAACGATACAGCCGAGGATGCAGCAGAGCTTTCGGCACTCGTACATGGCATGAACTGCCATATAAATCTGATTCCGGTAAATCCGATAAAGGAGCGCGATTACGTGCAGTCCAACAAGGGTGTTATAGAGGCTTTTAAAAATAGGCTTGAAAAAAACGGAATTAATGTTACTATTAGAAGGGAAATGGGCAGAGATATAGACGGTGCCTGTGGACAGCTTCGCAAGAAGCATATAGATAAAGAGAGAGGAATAAACTAGATGAAGACGTTTTCCATTACGGATGCAGGTGCTATTCGTGAGATGAATCAGGATTTTTATTTCTCGTCTGACACTGCAGTAGGAAATCTTCCGAATCTTTTCATCGTAGCAGATGGAATGGGAGGACACAAAGCCGGTGACTATGCTTCCAGATACACTATAGAGCGTGTGGTTGCATCGGTATCGAGAAATGCCGGGGATGAACCGGTATCCATCATCAAAGAGGCTATCAACAAGGCAAATGAGCTTTTGGTGGCTGAGTCTCGTGAGGATGAAGCTAAGCGTGGAATGGGTACCACCTTAGTCGTAGGAACTATTATAGGAAACAAGCTTTTTGTGGCCAATATAGGTGACAGCAGGCTTTATATTGTAGGTGGCACAGAGCAGATCAGACAAATTACCAGGGATCATTCACTGGTTGATGAGATGGTCAGGATGGGTGAGATAAATGCCGACGAGGCGAGAGTTCATCCGGACAAGAATATCATCACGAGAGCTGTCGGGGCAGCAGATCATGTGGAGGCAGATTTTTTTGAGGTCGAGCTATGTGAGGACGACAGGATTCTTCTGTGTACAGACGGACTTACCAATATGGTGAGAGATAAAGAAATATGCGATACTATTAGGCAAAATGATAATATCGAGACAGCAGCGTCACAGCTTGTCGCCATGGCCAATGCAAACGGTGGCCGCGATAATATCACTGTAATGATTATTAAACCATTTTAAGACGAGGTAATAACAGATGTTAGAGATAGGAAGTTTTTTATCGGATCGATATGAGATCCTAAGCAAGGTTGGCGCAGGCGGCATGTCTGATGTATACAAGGCAAAAGACCATATACTGAGCCGTTTTGTAGCTATAAAGGTTTTAAAGCAGGAGTTTTCGGAGGATAGTTCATTTGTGACCAAGTTCCGTGCTGAGGCACAGTCAGCAGCAGGACTTGAGCATCCAAATATCGTAAATATCTATGATGTAGGCAGCGAGAATGGTCTGTACTACATTGTCATGGAGTATGTCGAGGGTATCACACTTAAGACTTATATCGAGAAAAAGGGCCAGCTGTCATTCAAGGAGTCTGCAAGTATTGCAATCCAGGTGGCAAGGGGCATAGAGGCCGCTCACAATAAAAATATCATTCACCGTGATATCAAGCCGCAGAATATCATTATTTCTACAGATGGCAAGGTAAAGGTGACAGACTTTGGAATTGCAAAGGCTACATCTTCAAATACAATAAGCTCAGATGTGATGGGCTCAGTACACTATGCATCTCCGGAGCAGGCAAGAAACGGCTTCGTCGATGGCAGAAGTGATATTTACTCACTGGGAATCGTAATGTTTGAGATGGTTACAGGCCGTGTGCCGTTTGACGGTGATACCACAGTGGCAGTTGCACTGCAGCACCTACAGGAGGAGATTGCAAGGCCAAGCATCTACGCACCGGATCTGCCAATCAGCTTTGAGAAAATCATCTTAAAGTGTACACAAAAGACACCGGACCGCAGATACCAGACTATTGAGGAGCTTCTCACAGACATAAGGCGCTCTCTTGCGCATCCTGATGAGGATTTCGTCACAATAGCACCACTCGTTGACGGTGGCAAGACCAAGGTTATAAGCCCGGAGGAGCTTGACAAGATAAAAGAAGGCAGAGGTGTTGCAGAGGACTTAAACGATGATGATACCGATGCAGATAATGGTGATGAGTATGCTGACGATGAAGACGATGATGATGAATATGATGAGCCACTCTTAGACGACGATGATGACGAAGAAGACGAAGACGACGAAGACGATGATGATGACGGCAAGCTTTTAAATCCAAAGATGGATAAAGCAATCACAATCATGGGTATAGTAACAGCCGTAATCATTGTAATAGTTATCATATATCTTGCACTTTCAGTGGCAGGAGTGTTTAAGTTTGGCGGCAAAAAGAACTCAGAGTCACAGCAGACAGAGTCACAGACACAGACCGAGTCTGAATCAGAGTCAGAGACACAGACTGAGACAGAGGGCCAGATGATTGACATCAGAGGCATGTCAGTGGAGGATGCTCAGAAGGCAGTAGACCGCTTAAAGCTTGACCTCACAGTATTTGCATTTGAGACAAAGCAGTCAGATCAAAAGGATGGCACAATCCTTGAGCAGGATGTCAAGGCCGGAGATACAGTAAAGCGTGGTTCACAGATTAATGTAGTTATCGCAGGAAAAGGTGATAATACATCAGAGATGGTCAAGATACCAAGTGTAATCGGAAAGACCAAGAGCTCAGCAAAGAGTACACTCGAGTCAGCAGGCTTTAGTGTCACCTTCGAGTATGGAGATTACAATGACAGTGTAGCAGCAGATGTAGTAACAGCACAGTCACCATCAGCAAAGAAACAGGCCGCAAAGGGCAGCACAGTAACAGTCACCCTCTCACCGGGCCAGAAGCCAATCACCGTGCCAAACGTAGTAGGTGCCTCACAGTCACATGCAGAAAGCGCCCTCGCAGGAGCAGGGCTCAAGTACACCTATGCCGACTCCCAGTACAGCGACACAGTACCCGCCGGTAGCGTAATCAGCCAGACCAAATCCGGTGAAACCGTAGCCGCGGGCACCACAATCACACTTACACTCAGTAAGGGTAAGCAGCAGGTTTCAAAGAGCGTAAATAAGACATTGTCACTTGGAATAGAAAATGCAAAGGTAGTAGATGGTTCATATACCTTAAAAGGCAGTGATGGACAGACATACGCAAGTGGAACAGTAACTTCAGCAGAGGTTTCAGTATCCGGAACAATGAATTGTGCATCCGGTAAAATAACGGTAACATGGAAATATACAGTTCCATCATTGGATGGAGATGGAAATGAAGTTGAGGGTGAAGTTCAGACAAAGACAGAAACAGTAGAAGTACAGTAAGCCACCGGATAGCACCCACAAAGTGGGTGCTATCCGCACCCCACTACCACACCAACCCGCGGACGAAAACCTGAACTCGCGGAGAGGAACTAAGGAAGCGGGGCAGGCATGTGTTCCGAGGAAAAAATATGAAATGCCCCGGGGTACCATAAACCTACCGAGGAAAGAACAGGGCATAGCAAGCCTTAGCCTGTCCGTAGGAGAGCCCGGGGCTGGCTTCATATTTTTTAAGAGGAATATATGCCTGCCCCCGCCACCCACACAACCTCAAAGCGCGGCATGTACCCCGCCGAAAGCGTGACTCCTGCAAATACAAAAGCACACAAGGAAAACCATGACAGGAAAAATTATTAAAGGAATTGCCGGTTTCTACTACGTCTACGTAGAAGAAACCAAAGAAGCAAAAGAAACTGCCACAGGCGGCACTCTCTACGAGTGCAAAGCAAAAGGCACCTTCAGAAAACAAAAGATAAAGCCACTGGTAGGCGATATCGTCGACATAGCAGTCCTCGATGATGAAAAGCACATAGGCAATGTCGAGCGTATACTGCCACGGAAAAACGAACTTATCAGGCCGGCTGTGTCCAATATAGACATGGCCCTGGTTATTTTTGCATCCGCAAAGCCGGATCCCAATTTCAACCTGCTTGATAGGTTTTTGTGTATGATGGAGTACCAGCATGTGCCGGTCACCATATGCTTCAACAAAAAGGATCTAATCACGCCCCAAAAGCAGCAGGAGCTTAAAAGCATATACGAGCCGGCTGGCTATAGAGTGCTTTTTACCAGCACGAAAACAGGTGAGGGCATAGATGAGATAAAGCACATTTTAGAGGGAAGGACGACCACGGTTGCAGGTCCCTCGGGAGTTGGCAAGTCATCTATCATTAACTGTCTGCAGGATGATGTGCAGATGGAGACCGGACATATAAGTGAGAAAATAGAGCGCGGAAAGCATACGACCAGACATTCTGAGATTATCCCGATAAAGGATGGCACGTATATCATGGATACACCGGGCTTTAGCTCGATGGATGTGCCGGGCTTTGAAAAGGAAGATCTGTGGACATGTTATCCGGAGTTTGTAGAGTATGAGCCATATTGCAGGTTTCAGGGCTGCAGTCATATAAATGAGCCGGACTGCGGCGTGAAGGAAGCTCTTGCAGATGGGAAAATATCGCAGGTGCGGTATGATAATTATAAGCTTTTATATGAGGAGCTTAAAAACAGACAAAAGTATTAATTTAAAGCATAATCAAACGGAGGAAAACATGAACTGTTTATCACCATCAATTTTATCAGCGGATTATTCAATACTCGGAGAGCAGCTTAAGCAGCTTGATGAGGCCGGAGCACAGTATGTGCATATAGATGTTATGGACGGCAGCTTCGTTCCAAGCATATCAATAGGACTGCCGGTCATAAAGACAATCAGAAAGTGCACAGAGCGTATGTTTGATGTGCATCTGATGATAGATGAGCCGGTCAGATATATAGATGATTTTGCGACAGCAGGAGCAGATATCATCACAGTCCATGCGGAGGCATGTAAGCATCTTGACAGGACAATCGAGGCAATAAAGGAAAAGGGCATACTGGCAGGTGTAGCATTAAATCCGGCTACTCCGCTCTCAGCCATAGAGTATGTGCTTCCCAAGGTGGACATGGTGCTTATCATGACTGTAAATCCGGGTTTTGGAGGACAAAAGCTTATTCCGTACACTGTAGACAAGGTGCGCGACTTAAAGGCACTTCTTGAGAAAACCGCAAATAAGGCTGATATCGAGGTGGACGGTGGTGTTAATCTTGAGAACGTGGAGACACTGCTTGCGGCAGGAGCCAATATCATTGTTGCGGGAAGTGCGGTGTTTAGCGGAGAGATAGAAGAAAATGTAAAGGATTTTCTGAATATCATGATGTAACAGATGCAGGTTAAAACAAAAATGCTTCCGGGGCTGTAGCAAATGTGGATATGTTATTTATAAGAAGGTGGATAAAATGAGGTATTTGATTGTATGTGGTGGAAAAATAGATAAGGAATTCGGCTTAAATGAGATAAAGACTGACGGAATAGATGCCATAATTGCGGCTGACAGCGGAATGGATTTCCTGTACGAAAACGGTGTCACGCCTGATATAATTGTAGGTGATTTCGATTCAGCCACGACAAAGGCCTTAGATTTTTTTGAGAGAAAAGGACAGACCGAGATACACAGGCTCAATCCCATAAAGGATGATACTGATACAGAGTATGCCATAAGACTTGCCATAAGAGAGGGTGCACGAAGCATAGTGGTGCTTGGAGCAACAGGAAGCAGAATAGACCATGTGCTCGGCAATATTTCACTCTTGGGAATAGGATTGGAAAGTAAAACTGATATCAGCATTATCGACACAAACAACCGTATAAGGATGGCGGATAAGCCCGTAACCATTGAAAAATCAGCCCAGTATGGCAGGTTTGTCTCGCTTATAGCAGTGACAGACGACAATGAGGTGAGCCTTAGAGGCTTTAAGTATCCTGTTACGGATTATTCCTTTGACAGATTTACATCGCTTGGCATATCCAATGAAATAATTGATGACCATGCAGTGATTGATATCCATAGAGGAAAATTTATCATTATTGAGTCAAAAGATTGACTTTTTAGGAGTTTTGGTCTACTATGGTTTTAGGATTATTTCGGAAAAGCCTGATTACAGGAGGATTGATATACACTGTGTCGGCTTTGGAACATGATGGGGTAATTAGATGATAGAGAAGTATTATAGCGGGGTAATCGAGCAGATTTACAATCGCATAGGAAAAGAGACTCGAAATATCGTAATGGCGAATTATAGCAATGATTTTTCGATTGAAAATCTTGAGGTTATAAGACGTTATCAAAGCAATGAGGATAACGTCTTTTTTGCATACAGTGAGTTCTCTTACAATACGCTGGTCGGAGCTTATGAGCCATTTTTGGACATCATATGCAATATGCACAGGCGCTTTATAGGCGGAAGCTTTGATGATTTCCAGAAGGAGTGCGGTGTGTACTATCTGCACAGACAGGTGTTAAACAGCTATTATGAGACAGGTGAGTGCTTCAGAGAGGAGACAGTGCTGTTAAATGAGGTGGCATATGAGCAGAGACGCATGACGATGGCCATAGCTGACATGCTCAAGAAGCTTTCTGAGGTGAAGCCTTTGATGATTGTGATAAACAGATTCCAGATGGCGTCTAAGAGTTCAATTGAGACCATCAAGTATCTGATTGACAATCCATGCGCCAATATCGGTATCGTGTTAGGTGTCAATGCCATAGTCAAGGGTACTGACAGTACTGTTGAGGTGTGGGATCGTATAGTTGAGTCGCTTGAGGACAGGAGCGCCATATACTATATAGGCAGTGCCGGACCGCTTAAAAATAACGTAAAAACTACAAATGATGATGAGCTGTATATCACTATGAACTTTGAGCAGAGCATCCAGGAAGCATCAAATATCATGGAGTTTCTGGATTTTGAGCAGGCAAGGAGAGGCTGCCGCATTATAGAGCATAAGCTTAAGTTTGAGGATGCATGGATTGATGAGAAAAGCCTGCGCCGCTTTTATATGGTCTATGCAAGGACGTCTGTTTTACTTGGAGAGATGTCCAAAGCGATTGAGCTCACGAATGAATACAAGGCGCTGATACCGGAAAATGACAGTGAGCATTATCTTTCGCTGTATTATTTCATGAAGGGCACCTGCTATATGTATCAGGGCAAGCTTGAGAAGGCCGGAAACAGTGCAAAGAGTGCCTATGACTATGCAGTTTTGGCAGAGGATGACACACTGATATTTAAGGCAGAGCTTTTGTCAGTCATGATAAAGATGTCAGGCTGGTACAATATATTCTTCTGTGTACAGGATATACCTGTCAGTGATGAAATTATAGAAAAGCTCATAAAGCACGGCTACAGGAATCATTTGGCACATATATATATTTACGCATACGACAATAGCCGGGATGTGGTGAAGCAGTCCTTTTATGATGAATCATTACTAAAGCATTTTACGAAGGGGCTTGAGCTTGCGAAGGAGATAGGAAATGAGCAGCTTGTGTATGATGCATATCAGAAGACTATTATGCTTGCCAGCACAAGCGGTCTCAATGAGATAGCCTTTTTATATGTTATCCGTACATACGAGTTCATGAAGGGGCACGGCAATATATATGTTGCGAGAGTGCTTACGTCTATAGGCTACAATTTAAGTGCCATGGGTAAAAATGAGCTGGTTGACAATTATTACAATGCTGCAATCAATATGTTATATTACCTGAAGATGCCGGAGGATATAGCTGAGGTGTATTATAACAAGTCTCTTAACTATATCATGCAGGGCAATTATAAGGAGGCTGTCCATGCACTTTTAGTTGCCATGAAGACTATTATAAAGCTTCATCTAAACAGCTTAAGAGTGTGCAACACGAGTAAGGTATATGCGCTTCTTGCGCTTGCATCTATATTTTCGGGTGACAGATTCAGCTGTGAGCGCTATCTGCTCAGCTGCAAGCAGTTTCTTAATTATGTCATCTACAGAGTAATTGACACCACAAGAACTGAGGCAGTCCATGACTATTCCAGATGCGATGATGAGATGTTCCTTTACTCCTTTGCATCAGCCATGCTCTTGTGGCACGATGGTGAAAAGGAAGAAGCCTTTTTACGTTTTGAGGATGCGGAGAGATATCTCGTTAATGCGGAGGGAAACGAATTTTTTGCATATTCGATATACAGGGAAAGCAGGATGAAGCTGTTTGAGCTGCTCGGCAAAAATGAGCTTATAGAGCATGAGAGAATACTTTTAGAGGCACACAATAAAAGGATGCATGAAATAGCAGAGGCAGCTCCGCTTGACATGTTAAAAAATATCAACCTAGAGTCACTGAGTGATGGCCATATCAATGAGCGGCAGATTAATATGCTTGTAAAGCAGCATGGGCTCGAAAAGGATTATCAGGGCTCAAAGCGTCAGATGGAGTTTATTTCCATATGGCAGACCATTATCGATGTCAATGACCAGAAGAAGGACACCATGATTGAAAATGCCATGAGCAATTTCATCAATCATTTCAGTCTTGACTGTGCGCTGATCATAGATCTGCACGCGAAGGAGCCACAGGTGCTTTATAATGATACGGGCTGTGATATGACAGATGAGGTTATAAAGGGCATATGTGATATCATGATAGACTATCCGGAGGGCATTGCCACATCAAAGATTGCAGAGGGCTTCTACGAGTATGAAAATGTCATCTCGTATTTCGGCGTGGATGATGTATGCTCATTTGTCGCAGTGCCTTTTATCAAGAATGATGCGCTTTCAAGTGTTCTCATAGCATATGTGCGCATGAAGGATAACTGGCATGGCTCCATAGAGCGATACATGCTCAACGAGGATGATTTGAGCATTTTCAAGCTATTATTCAGAGAGCTTGAGTATTCCATTGCCCGTATTGAGGCCAATGAGAAGGCCAATGAGATGAACAGGAGACTCAAGCAGGCCGCAGTTACCGATATGCTGACAGGCATATACAACAGAGCAGGCATGTATCAGGAGATTGAAAAGCTTGAGAAGCGCATAAGTGTGACATCCGGTGGTATGGATGTGGGGCTTATGTTTATTGACCTGGACAACTTCAAGCATTATAATGATACGTATGGTCATGATGTAGGAGATCTGATACTTAAGGAGATGGCCTTTGTATTCATGAAAGTTGCTAAGGACAGAGGTTTTGTGAGCAGATATGGCGGTGATGAGTTTATCATAGTTATTGAGTCCTGTGCCAGATACGAGCTTGAGAATATTGCGAAGGACATCTATGCGAGGATTGCAGAGGCTGATGGCTTCAGAAGCCAGATAAAGAAATACCTGAATCATGACGTAGAGTTTAATGAGGAGAAGAATATCACCTGTTCTATTGGTATTTCATATGAGAGAAATGTCACCAGTGAGAGCCAGATTACTGAGCTGATTAAGAAGGCGGACGATCTGATGTATACAGTAAAGGCAGGCGAGAAAGGACACTATGCATTCTTTTAAATCAGATGAATTTAAGATAAGAGTATTGACAAAGGATGATGCGGAGGAATACAATGCACTGCTTCGTTATGCTTTTCAGGTAACAGAGGCAGATCTTGCCGAGACCGGTTGGAAGGATGATGAAATCAAGCAGTCGAAGTTTCCGGTGCTTGAGAGAGCTGATGTGCTTGGCTGCTTCAATATCATAGACAAAAAAGAGGAGCTTGTGGCTCAGTTTGCGGTATATCCGCTCGATATGAATATATATGGTGAGCGCTACGAGGTAGGCTTTGTCACAAGTGTGTGCACATATCCTGAGTACACAGGCCATGGTCTCATGAAGAAGCTTATGAGAAAGAGTCTTACGAGGATGCGCGATAGCAACAAGTCGTTTGCTCTTTTGTATCCATACTCCATACCTCTTTACAGAGGGCTTGGCTGGGAGATTATCTCAAACAAGATGACATATGTGATAAAGGACAGACAGATTCCTACAAAGCTTAAGGAGCCGGGCTATGTGCGCCGTGTGCAGTGGGATGACGAGCAGTTTAAGAAGCTTCATACTCACTTTGCCGCGAAGACTCACGGCTGTCTGTACAGAAACAATCTGGCTTGGGAGGAGTACTTCCGCTGGGATGAGGACGATACGATGGTTGCCATCTACTATAACGAGGATGATGAACCGTGTGGCTATATGGTGTATCTTATCAGCTCCGATGTCATGCACATCAAGGAGCTCATCTACTTAAACCGTGAGGCGCAGCTTGGTCTGTGGGAGTACATTCATGCGCACGATTCCATGATTGATGAGGTCAGAGGCAACAACTATTACAGCGAGCCCATCGCTTTTGAGCTCGATGACAGTGATATCAAGGAGACAATAAGACCATACGCCATGGGCAGAATCATCGACGTGGCGCAGTTTATTTCACAGTATAACTGTGATCCGGATGGCCCGGGCGGCTGCTTTAGCTTTGAGATAGCAGATGACCTTCTTACGTGGAACAATGGCACATTTGTCATTGATTTTGAGAAGGGGCACTGTGCTCTCACCGACAAAAATCCACAGTATCACCTAAGCATGTCTATTGGCACGTTTACCACACTGCTTTTAGGCTACAAGAGTGCCGAGAAGCTTTTGCAGATGGGCAAAATACAGACTACGTACGATGCTGTTGCAAAGCTTGACGATATTTTATATCATGAGATACCATATGTATCTGACTACATATAATGATAAAAGGTCAAAAGGTAAAGGAAAATAATATGTCAAATTATGTGATTAGCTGCTGTTCAACAGCAGATCTTACCAGGGAGCATATGCTCGAGAGAAATATTAAGTACGCATGCTTTCACTATGAGCTTGATGGTAAAGAATATATGGATGATTTAGGACAGTCCATGCCACTGCCGGATTTCTACAAGGCAATGGAGGCAGGTGCCATGACAAAGACCTCGCAGATCAATCAGGAGGAGTACATGGAGTACTTCAGACAGTTTCTGGATGAGGGATATGATGTGCTTCACTGTACACTAAGCTCCGGTATATCAGGTACAGTCAACTCGGCAAGGCTTGCAAAGGAGGCTCTCGAGGAGGAATACCCTGACAGAAAGATATATGTGATTGATTCGCTGGCAGCATCGTCAGGCTTTGGTCTTTTGATGGATAAGCTCGCTGACCTTAGGGATAGCGGCATGGATATTGATACACTGGCTGATTGGACCATGGAGCACAGACTTGAGGTGAATCACTGGTTCTTCTCATCAGACCTTACATTTTTTATCAGGGGCGGCCGTATCTCAAAGACCGCGGGATTCGTGGGAAATGTGCTGAATATCTGTCCTTTCATGAATGTGAGCAATGAGGGAAAGCTTATTGTGCGTGAGAAAATCCGCACCAAAAAGAAGGCAATAAAGGAGATGCTTGTGAAGATGCAGGCACTCTGCAAGGATGGCGCCGATTATTCGGATAAGGTCTATATATCGAATTCTGCATGCTATGAGGATGCTAAAGCTGTAGCTGATCTGATTGAGGCTGCCTTCCCTAAGATGAAGGGCAAAGTAGAGATAAATGATATCGGTACGACTATAGGAAGCCACACCGGTCCGGGAACAGTTGCATTGTTTTTCTGGGGTAATAAGAGAGAGGATTAGCCGGATATTTTAGCCTAAATATCTGATTAGAATAATCCTGTCTCTTATACACATCTCCGAGCCCACGAGA
>ENA-UADX01000189-UADX01000189.1-human-gut-metagenome-genome-assembly--contig:-NODE-189-length-12768-cov-5.603634_pt1 | contig 12768 bp, 10 predicted proteins | sample MGYA00244270_ERZ654266 | MGnify/ENA primary metagenome ERZ654266 (study PRJEB26926, sample SAMN06164990) | human gut metagenome | biome: ENVO:00009003; feature: ENVO:2100002; material: ENVO:00002003... | reverse complement strand
GCTCGGAGATGTGTATAAGAGACAGATATATACTTATAATTTGATAGCTGCAAACTCGCAATATACCCCCTCAGCTGAAAACTGTCACAACTGTCACAACTGTCACGCTGTAATGCCCTTTGCTCTTTCACTCTTATGTATCTCTTATAGCACCAAGTTTCGATATTTGTAAAAACAATTTTCTCCACTCCGTATAGGTTGTCCTACATGGAGTGGAGAATTTCGTATCGTGTGGAGTATCTTCTATGTCATGACCAGATCCAGGTCCTTTGTGAGTTTTTTCATCGCAGGGTTCTTCTCCATAAGAAGTTCCAGAACTTCATTCTTGGTCAGAACCTTGCCTACCTCTTCCTGGTCGGCAAGGCGGTAGCTGATGCTCAGTTCGCTGTTGTGAAGACCTAAGACGAAAGTCTTGAGAATGCGGTTCTTGATGTTCAAAACGTCGTCTAGTAAGAGCTGGTTGTTGATGATAACCTCTATCTGCGGATAGTTGGTTATCTTCGGTACAATACTCTTCATGCGGTTGGCTAAGCCTATGAAATCCAGCTTGTTCTGCATTCTCATGCACATACTGAACCATGTTGCTTCCACCTGCTCCTGGGTGAACTCGTTCTGGTCGCCCGTGATGGTCGCTTTTTCCTCATTGGTATCATCATACGGACTGTGCAGGCGGCGCTGGTTCTCCTCCCTCTTCTTCAGGTTAGAGAAAGTCATGCCTATGCCGCCCAGCTTGATATTCTTGAGTCGTGGCTTGTGAGGCGATGCAGCATCAGTAACAGCTCCGGCAGCGGCTGAGCCTTCTGGAGAGGCAGATGCGGCTGCGGTGGCAGATGCAGGATAATATGCAGAATAAGATGCAGCATTGGAGGCTGCAGAAGCGGCTGCCGGTGCCCCTGACGAAGGCACAGCAGTAGCTGTAGCAGCAGACGTTCCCGGCTGTGATGACCGGTTTTCGCTGCTGCCAGAAGGCTCAGAACCTGCACCCTGAGAGGCAAGCTTAGACTGAGCCAGGAGTTTCTGAAACAGGGATTTTAATCTATTGGGCGTACGCCCCGCACTAGGCACATCCTGATCCTCGGGCTGCGTAATCTGGCCTATCTGTATCAGGGTGAGCTCTACCAGTAATCGCTTGTTGCTGCTGGCGCGGTAATGGATATCGCACTGGTTCATCAGTTCCAGCGCCTTATATAAGAAAGGTGTAGGTGCCTTCTGGGCCTGAGCCTGGAACTTGGCTTTCTGGTCGTCGCTGGTCTCGAGCAGAGGCAGGGTCTGAGGGTCCTTCGCCATCATCACATTGCGCACATGCTGGGCAAGCCCCTGTATCATGTTGCCGCCATCGAAACCGCGGCTCAGAATGCCGTCGAGTGTTACCATCATCTCGGCCACCTTATTCTCCAAAGCCAGGTCTACCAGACGGAAATAGTTGTCGCTGTCGAGCACGTTCAGGTCCTCGATCACCTTCTGGTAAGTGATGTTGCCCATGCAGAAACTGGCAGCCTGGTCGAAGATAGAGAGGGCATCGCGCATACCTCCGTCAGCCTTTTCGGCTATCACGGCGAGCGCCTGCTCTTCATATTGTATGCCTTCCTTCTCAGCCACCATCTTCAGGTGGTTGATGGTGTTGGCTACCGTCATTCGCTCGAAGTCGTAAATCTGGCATCGGCTCAGGATGGTAGGCAGAATCTTATGCTTCTCGGTAGTGGCGAGGATGAAGATGACATGCTGAGGTGGCTCTTCTAGCGTCTTGAGAAAGGCGTTGAAGGCTGCTGTAGAGAGCATGTGGACCTCATCGATGATAAACACTTTATACTTGCCCACCTGAGGCGGAATGCGGGTCTGCTCCATCAGAACCTTAATCTGGTCAACACCGTTGTTGCTGGCGGCATCCAGCTCGAAGATGTTGTAGGAACGCTGCTCGTTGAAGGCACGGCAGCTCTCACATTCGTTGCACGCCTCGCCGTCTTCACGAGGATGCTCGCAGTTGATTGCCTTCGCAAAAATGCGGGCACAAGTGGTTTTTCCCACACCTCTCGGACCGCAGAAAAGATAGGCGTGCGCCAGCTTGCCGCTCTTCACTGCATTCTTCAAAGTGGTGGTCAATGCACTCTGTCCGACAACCGAATCGAAGGTCATCGGACGGTACTTTCTTGCAGAAACTATATACTCTTCCATTATTTTTTCTTAATTGATGATGCAAAGATAACAAAAAAATATTATCTTTGCAAACAAATTCGGAAGAAATGAGTAAAAAACTTGGTATTATATGGAATTATCTCGCTCATTATAAGTATCTTATAGTGATTGTAACGGGTGTTCTGGCAGTTGGTGTAGTTGACGACAACAGTGTAAGGCAGCACATTAAGTACCAGATAGAGATAGCTACGCTCCGTTCGGAGATAGAAAAGTATCGTGAGCAGTATGAAAACGACAAGCATACCTTGCGCGATATGCAGCATGGTGCGCGGGCATTTGAGAAGATAGCCCGCCAGCGTTATTTCATGAAGGCTGATGATGAAGACATCTTTGTATTGAGTTCGGATATTCCGGAAAAAACTAACGAACAAGACGAAAATGAAACAATTGAGTAAACTGGAAAGTGCTATTTTCTTGCTGGGCGGCGTGCTGATGGTTGTCGGTGCGGCTTGCTTCGCATTTGGTTTTTCACATCCGCAGCTGGTGCAGGTAACGAGCTGGGGGTTCCTGCTGGGCACCATACTGTTCAGTGTAATGCAGGCGATGCAGTTCTATGAGGGACCTTCGCTGGTTATCCACCGCCTGAAGCGCATGCAGTATGTAGCAGACATCTTCTTCGTGCTCTCAGGCATCTCGATGGTAGATACGGTGTATGCTTTCCTGCGCCGCTGGTTTGAGAATTATGAGACCTATATCACCTATTTCTATAATAAGTGGGTAGTCTTCCTCCTCATCGCAGCCCTGCTGGAACTGTATACCACGCATCGCATCTCTCATGAACTGAAGAAGGAAAACAATCAGTAATATAGAAGGACGAGAAAAAAGCTTTCGGTGGTCAATAGGAGTGCAAACAAAACATAAATCTTGTAAGAATGAATTAAATTGCAGCAATTTATTTCGTCAGTTCAAATTAAGATTGTATTTTTGTTCACCGAAAGTGATATAGATAGCTTATGAATAGAATATTTTACGCATTCATTGCCTTGATGGCACTTGCATCTTGTGCCAACAGTTACGATATCTCGGGTACTTCTAACGTAAGTACTCTGGACGGACGCATGCTGTACCTTAAGATACTGGAAAACAACGATTTCAAGAACGTGGATTCTTGCGATGTAGTGCATGGACAGTTCCATTTTCAGGGTTCTGTCGACTCTATGAAGATGGCGAATATCTTCATGGATGATGACCCTGTGCTGCCGCTGGTGCTGGAGAGTGGAAGCATTACGGTGAAGCTCGATGATACACAGCAGGTGGTAAGCGGTACTCCTATGAACGATAAACTCTTCGGATTCTTCAAGAAATACCAGCAGATTCAGAATCAGTTGCGTGAACTGGTACACAAGCACGACCAGGCTATCATGAACGGTAGCGATATGGTGGCTGTCAACAAGCAGCTGAACGAGGAATCCATCCGCCTTTCTGAGCAGGAAGACAAGCTCATCACTTCGTTTGTTACCGACAACTTCAACAATGTGCTGGGACCGGGCGTCTTCTTCCTCGTTACAATGGGCAACCAGTATCCGATGCTCTCTCCTTGGATTGAGGATATCATGAGCAAGGCTACCGACTATTTCAAGAATGATCCTTATGTAAAGGACTATTATAAGAAAGCTCAAGAGAATCAGGAGATTATGAACGGTACACGAGATGCGCAGAGCGGCATGCAGCCAGAGATGGAAGCGGCTCCACAGGTAAATCCTGATGCGGCTCCGGCACCTACAGCCAACGAACTGGCTGCGCCTACGATTCCTGAAAAACAGGAAGGTAAGGAGTAGAAACAGGGCTCTTTCAAGGTCTTGGGCATTAACATCTTGTAAAACTCTTCATTTTATAAGTTTAGTAATATGAAATTAATCAAGAATGGAACCATTATAAATGAGGGTCGCTCTTTTGTGGGCGACCTCTTGTTGGATGGTGAATTTATCAAGGAGATATATGAAGGCGAGGCACCCCGTGGCAATTACGATGAAGTCATCGATGCCTCGGGGTGTTTTGTTTTGCCGGGTGTGATTGATGATCATGTTCACTTCCGTGAGCCGGGACTTACGCAGAAGGCAGACATCGAGAGCGAAAGCCGCGCTGCTGCCTTTGGTGGTGTGACCAGTTATTTTGAGATGCCTAACACGGTACCTCAGACTACCACTCTAGAGGCCTGGCAGGCAAAGCGGCAGCTGGGCGCTGAGAAGAGTCATGTGAACTACAGTTTCTTCTTTGGTGCTACCAATGATAATGTAAATGATTTTGAGCAGCTCGATACGCATCGTGTACCGGGCGTCAAGCTCTTTATGGGCTCCAGTACGGGCAATATGCTGGTGGATAAATATGAGGCGCTGCAGGCTATCTTCAAGAAGGCGAAAGAGCTGGATTTGCCGGTGATGACCCACTGTGAGGATACCGAAATCATTAACCGCAACATGCAGCTGGCTAAGCAGAAATGGGGTGAAGACCCTGCCGTAGAACATCATCCGGAAATACGCAGCGAGGAGGCTTGCTATGAAAGCAGCCGTCTGGCGGTGCTGCTGGCTAAGGAAAGCGGGGCGCATCTCCATATCGCTCACGTTACTACGGCTAAGGAACTGGAGTTCTTTGGTAAGGATGAAAATATTACAGGCGAGGCTGTTGTGGCTCATCTCATGTTCTCGGACAAAGATTACGCTGTGAAGGGCGCACGCATTAAATGCAACCCTGCAGTAAAGACCGCTGCTGATCGAGAAGCTTTGCGTAAGGCGCTGAGTAATGGTAAGATAACTGTAGTAGGTACCGATCATGCTCCTCATCAGTTGAAGGATAAACAGGGCGGTTGTGCCAAGGCTGCATCAGGTATGCCAATGGTACAGTTCTCGCTGGTAAGCATGCTGAAACTTGTTGACGAAAAGGTAATCAGTATCGAGCGCCTGGTTGAACTGATGTGCCATAATCCAGCCCGTCTGTTCCATATCAGTCAGCGCGGCTTCCTGCGTCCGGGGTATAAGGCAGATGTCGTTGTGGTGCGCAAGGGAGAGCCTTGGAAGGTGACCGCAGAGGTGATTCAGAGCAAGTGTAAATGGAGCCCTGTAGCGGGTGATGAGTTTGCATGGAAAGTGGAACAGACTTTCTGTAACGGTAGTCTGATCTATAACAAAGGCGTGTTTGATGCCGCTTGCAGAGGAGAGGAACTGGAGTTCAGAAACAATTCCTGAAAAAGGGAAATTTTACGGGAATTGTAAAATAAAATATCGTATCGGATGCGAAGAATAGTATACAATATAAGCGAAATTGAGCCATATATCAACTGGCTATACTTTTATCATGCCTGGGGATTGAGCGGCAAACCTCGAGAGGAAAAGGAAAAACTGAAAGCTGAGGCGCTCGATATGCTCCATTCATGGGAAGGCGAATATCATACCTATGCCGTCTTCGGACTCTTCGAGGCGAACAGCGAGGGGGATGATATCTGGCTGGAAGGGCAGAAAGTCCGCTTCCCGATGCTCCGTCAGCAGCATCCGGCGGCTCAGGGAGAACCCAATCTCTGTCTGGCTGATTTCATCCGTCCTCTGGACAGTGGAATAACAGACCGGCTGGGTATCTTCTGCACGACGGTAGATGGCGGTCTGGAGAAGAAATATCGCTCGGACGACTACCTCAATATGATGGCACAGACACTCTGCGACCGGTTGGCTGAAGCCACGGCAGAAAAGTTGCACGAAGAGGTGAGACGCAGCATCTGGGGCTATGCTCCCGGCGAGCAGCTGAGCATCGAAGACCAGCATCTGGAACGCTATCAGGGCATCCGTCCGGCTATAGGATATCCTTCGTTGCCCGATACCAGTGCCAACTTCATCATCGACCAGCTCATCGATATGAGTCAGGTGGGCATCCGGCTCACCACAAGCGGAATGATGACGCCTCATGCCAGTGTCTCGGGGCTGATGTTTGCACATCCCAAGGCGCGGTATTTCGAACTGGGACGGATAGGAGACGACCAGCTTCGCGACTATGCACAGCGCAGAGGAGTGCCCGTGCAGGCAATGAAAACGTATCTTCAATCAAGTTTGATCAAAAAATGATAGCAAGAATATTGATACCCGTAGTGGTATTCACCCTGTTGCCGTATCTGTGGATATATAAAAGGTATGGCAAGTTATGGCTGAAAAGTCTCTGGCAGCGGGTGCTCTTCTGGTTGCCGGCTTTCGTGGTTATCGCCTACAGTGCATATATCACGATGCTGCCCAACTTCCTGCCACGCAATCCGGTGCTCATCGACATCTGGTTTGTGATAATGGCAGTATGTGCGGTTCCGCAGTTTGTCTTCAGCCTGTTCAGTGTCTTCGGTTGGTGCTGTATGCGGCTCCTTCACGGCCATCGCAACTGGGGCAAGCTCCTCGGACTGGTAGTGGGAGCGGTGGCGTTCTTCTGCTTTATCTACGGATTTACCGAAGGTTTTCCTAAGATGCAAGTCAAGCGTATCACCATCTATGTACCTAATCTGCCGAAGTCTTTCGAGGGCTATCGCATCGTTCAGTTCAGCGATATCCATCTCGGGTCATACTATGGCTGGCGTGGTCATCTGCCTCAGCGCGATATCGACAGCATTAATGCCGAAAAACCTGATCTGATTTGCTTTACGGGTGATTTACAGAATGTTACGCCCGATGAACTGCCTGAGTATCAGGCGCTGCTCAGCAGTCTGAAAGCCAGAGATGGCGTGATGAGTGTGCTGGGCAATCACGATTACACCTATTATATGGATGTAGATGATGAGCAGGAGATAGCTGCGCTCGAGAAGCGGATGCAGGACTTCCAGCGGAGTTGCGGATGGCGCCTGCTGATGAATGAGCATGTGGCGGTGCATAGAGGCGCTGACAGCATCTATGTAGCTGGTACAGAGAACTATGACAATCCAAAGCGAACCAATGTAAGGAAGGCGCTGTATGGCATCAGACCGGGCTCTTTCGTGCTGATGCTGCAGCATATTCCGAAGCAATGGCGCGAGACCTGGCCTTCTACTATTAATAAGGAGAAGGATGAGGATGGCGATGTGATAGGACCTGACAGGAAGGATTCGCTGGTCGTAGCACCGCAGCTTACGCTGAGCGGTCATACGCATGCGGGGCAGATCAGTATCCTGGGCTTGCGTCCGTCGATGTTTACTCCTTATGATTACGGCCTCTTCGAGGAGGAGGGTTGCCAGCTCTATACCACATCAGGTCTGGGCGGTACCGTTCCAATCCGCATAGGGGCTACGGCAGAAATCGTGGTCATCACACTCAAAAGAAAATGAGGAGTGTTGAATGTTAAATGTTGAGTGTTAAATTATTCATTCTTAAATAAAAAATGAAGTACTTATATCGTCTGTATCAGCTTGTAATATGCTTGCCTATCCTGTTGGTAGCTAGCGTTTTAACCAGTTTAACTACTGTTTTGGGATGCATGCTGGGTAATGGTCATTTCTGGGGCTATTATCCTGGTAAATATTGGTCCTGGCTTTGGGTCCGCATCCTCCTCCTGCCTGTAAAGGTGGAGGGACGTGAGCATCTCAAGAAGAACCAGAGTTATGTTTTCGTGGCCAATCATCAGGGCGCTTTCGATATCTTCCTGATATACGGTTTTCTGGGCAGAAACTTCAAGTGGATGATGAAGAAGGGCTTGCGCAAAGTGCCTCTCATCGGTATCGCCTGTGAGTATGCGCACCACATCTTTGTAGACAAAAGCGGACCTTCTAAGATCCGTGCTTCTTATGACCGTGCTCGCGAGGTGCTTAAAGAGGGCATGTCGCTGGTGGTATTCCCAGAGGGTGCCCGTTCGTTTACGGGGCACATGGGTGTGTTCCGCCGCGGTGCTTTCATGCTTGCCGATGAACTGCAGTTGCCGGTATGTCCGCTTACCATCAATGGCAGTTTTGATGTGAAGCCTCGCATGAAGGATATCTACTGGGCTTTCTGGCATCCTCTGAAGCTCACCATTCATGAGCCTATCGAGCCGATAGGCAAGGGAGCTGACAATATCAAGAACCAGATGAACAAGAGCTATGAGGCAATCATGAACGGACTTGACAAGAAATATCAGGGTTTTGTAGAGAATCCGGACCAATAATTTCGGTTTTTCGCTTGTTATTTCAAAAATAAGTTGTAATTTTGCATCTGTATTACATTATTTAGTATCAGAATCATTAAAATTAGAAGAAGTTATGAGTGATAGCATAGTAATCATTCCTACATATAATGAGAAGGAAAACATCGAGAAAATCATCCGTGCTGTCTTCGGTCTCGAAAAGCAGTTTGATATCCTCGTTATCGATGACGGAAGTCCTGACGGTACTGCTGCCATTGTTAAGGGCTTGATGGCTAATGAGTTTGCCGGTCGTCTGCATATCCTGGAGCGTTCGGGTAAACTCGGTTTGGGTACTGCCTATATCATGGGCTTCAAATGGTCATTGGAGCAGGGCTATGACTTCATCTTCGAGATGGATGCCGACTTCAGTCATGATCCTAATGATTTGCCTCGTCTCTATGCGGCAACTCACGATGAGGGGTATGATGTGGCTGTAGGCTCAAGATATATTTCGGGTGTGAACGTGGTCAACTGGCCTATCGGACGCGTATTGATGAGCTATTTCGCTTCTAAATACGTACGTATCGTAACCGGATTTAAGGTGAATGATACCACAGCTGGATTCGTCTGCTACCGACGTAAGGTATTGGAAACCATAGATTTGGATGCTATCCGCTTCAAGGGCTATGCTTTCCAGATAGAGATGAAATATACGGCTCATCGAATAGGTTTCAAGATCAAGGAGGTGCCTGTCATCTTTGTTAACCGTCGTGAAGGTGTGAGCAAGATGAGTGGTGGCATCTTTGGTGAGGCTTTCTTTGGCGTGATGCGACTGCGCCTGGATGGCTGGTTCAAGAAATATCCGAAGAAGGATTAATACTCAGTAATCACTAATCAGTACTTGGATGGAAATCCAAAAGATAGAAAAAACATACGGGCGTTCGCCACAGGCGGATGCCCTCTTTGATTTGATGGGGAAGAAGTCGGTTCATTCCATTTTTCTCCAGGGCTTGCTGTGCTCTTCGGCTCCGATGTTCTTTGCTTCTCTGCAGGGGAAGATGAGGCGTTCGGTACTCTTCGTACTGGATGATGCCGATGAAGCAGGCTATTTTTATCACGATCTCACTCAGATGATGGGGCAGGAGAAGGTCTTCTTCTTTCCTTCCAGCTATCGGCGTGCCGTGAAATACGGGCAGCGTGATGCAGCGAACGAAATCCTACGTACAGAGGTGCTGGCGCGCCTCTCTTCGGGAGGACATTTCCCGGTAGTCACTTATCCCGATGCACTGGCAGAACTCGTTGTGGCTAAGCAGAATCTGGATGAACGGATTCTGAAACTGACTGTAGGCCAGCAGATTGCTCAGACCGATGTGGTTCATACCTTGCGCGATTTCGAACTCAAAGAAACCGATTATGTTTATGAACCGGGCCAGTTTGCCGTGCGTGGAAGCATCCTCGATGTCTATTCCTACAGCTGCGAATATCCGTTCCGTATCGACTTCTTCGGCGATGAGATTGACACCATCCGTACCTTTGATGTTGAGACCCAGCTCTCGCAGGCAAAGCGCACAGAGATAGAAATCGTGCCCGAACTCGCCCATATCGAGAGCAACAAGCAGTGTTTCCTCAATTTCCTCTCCGAAAGTACGCCAGTCGTTGCGAAAGACCTTTCTTTCGTTTGCGACCGCATCGGTCAGATCTATACCGAAGGCTTCTCATCGCAGAGCCTTACCGAGCAGCTGGAGGGAGCTACTGAGGTAGAGGCTGAGCGCATCAGACATGACATGAAGACCGAGCTCAACCTCGTTTCTCCGCTCGATTTCAAGAAGGCAGTAGCGGCTCATCTCCGTATCGAGTTCGGCAAGGTCGCTCCGTCAGAGAGTTCGACTGTGATACCTTTTAATATCGCTCCACAGCCTCTTTTCCATAAGAATTTCAATTTGCTTTGTCAAACTCTGGAGGATTTCCTGCTCCAGGGTTACACCTTATATATATTGGCAGATAGCCAGAAGCAGCAACAGCGCCTGAAGGATATCTTTGAAAGCGAAGAGCTGGAGCGCTACGCCATCCGTTTTACACCGGTAGACAAGACGCTTCATGAAGGCTTTACTGACCATGACAAGAAGTGCTGCTTCTTTACCGATCATCAGATTTTTGACCGTTTTCATAAATATAACCTGCGCTCAGATAAAGCGAGAGCCGGCAAGATGGCACTCACCATGAAGGAACTGCAGGAGATGGAGGTGGGAGATTTTATCGTGCATGTAGACTTCGGTATCGGCAAGTTTGGCGGTCTGGTTAGGGTTCCTACGGGCAACAGCTATCAGGAAATGATCCGAATCGTCTATACGAACAATGACAAGGTGGATGTTTCTATCCACTCGCTTTATAAAATCAGCAAATATCGCCGCAGCGATACCGGTACTCCGCCTCGCCTGTCTACACTGGGTACAGGTGCCTGGGATAAACTCAAGGACAAAGCTAAGAAGCGAATCAAGGACATTGCGCGCGACCTGATCAAACTCTATGCCCAGCGCCGACGGGAGAAGGGATTCGCCTTCAGTGCCGACAATTATCTGCAGCATACGCTGGAGGCTTCCTTCCTGTATGAAGATACGCCAGACCAGAATAAGGCTACTCAGGAGGTGAAGAAGGATATGGAGAGTGGCAGACCGATGGACCGTCTGGTTTGTGGCGATGTGGGCTTCGGCAAGACTGAGGTTGCCATCCGTGCAGCCTTCAAGGCAGCGTGCGACAGCAAGCAGGTTGCGGTGCTGGTGCCTACTACCGTTCTGGCTTTCCAGCACTATCAGACTTTCAAAAAGCGTTTGGAAGGCATGCCTGTAAGGGTAGACTATCTCAGTAGAGCCCGTACAACGAAGGAAACCAGAGAGGTGCTTGACGCCCTGAAAGAGGGTAAGATTGATATCCTCATAGGTACGCATAAGCTGATATCAAAGACCGTGAAATGGCATGACCTGGGGCTGCTCGTCATCGATGAAGAGCAGAAGTTCGGTGTGTCTACCAAAGAGAAACTCCGTCAGCTCAAGGTAAATGTCGATACACTCACGATGAGTGCCACTCCGATTCCGCGAACCCTCCAGTTCTCTCTGATGGGCGCCCGGGATATGAGTATCATGCGCACTCCGCCACCTAACCGTTATCCGATTCATACCGAACTGGTAACGTTTAGTAGTGAAGTTATCTGCGATGCCATCAATTTCGAGATGAGCCGAAACGGACAGGTTTATTTCGTATGCGACAGAATATCCAAGCTTCCGGAGCTCAATATGCTCATAGAGAAGCATATTCCAGACTGTAGGGTAGCAATCGGTCACGGACAGATGAAGCCTGAGGATTTGGAGAAAATCATCATGGGCTTTATCAATTACGATTATGATGTACTGCTTTCTACCACTATTGTAGAGAACGGTATCGACATTTCGAATGCCAATACGATTATCGTGAGCGATGCTCATCACTTCGGATTGAGTGACCTGCATCAGATGCGTGGACGCGTAGGAAGAAGCAACAAGAAGGCTTTCTGCTATCTGATGGCGCCACCTAAGAGTGCACTTACTCCTGAGGCGCGTCGCCGTCTGGAGGCTCTGGAGACGTTCAGTGAACTGGGTAGCGGCTTCAATCTCGCCATGCAGGACCTGGATATCCGCGGTGCGGGTAATCTGCTGGGCTCTGAGCAGAGCGGTTTTATGGAAGATCTGGGTTATGAAACCTACCAGAAAATTCTCTCTCAGGCTGTCACAGAGTTGAAGAACGAGGAGTTCTGTGATCTTTATCAGGAGAAGATGGATGAAGGTGCCCAGCTTACGGGTGATGATTTCGTTGACGATTGTGGCATAGAGAGCGATCTGGAGATGTATTTTCCTCAGACTTATGTGCCGGGTGACAGTGAGCGCATGCTCCTTTATCGTGAACTGGACCGTCTGGAGAGTGATGAGGAAGTAGAGGCTTACCGCAAGCGTATGATAGACCGTTTTGGTCCTGTGCCTCATGAAGCAGACGAACTGATGCATGTGGTAGGTTTGCGTAGGGTAGGCAAGAAGCTAGGTTGCGAGAAGATTATTCTCAAGCAGGACTATATGCAGATGCAGTTTGTGAGCAATGTAAACAGTCCGTTCTACAGAAGTCAGATGTTTAACCGCATACTCGCTTACGTTACCAGTCATATTCAAGATTGTGTTCTGAAGGAAAAATTCAACAAGCGAATGCTTCGCATCAATGATGTGAAGACTGTAGGGCAGGCTGTAAATCTGTTGAATCAGATATCGCAGATAGATTTAGGTAATGAAAAGAAATAATCTGTGTCTACAGTCTATGGGTAAAATCCTCTATCAATTGTGGAAGTAGACAATAAAATAGACTATTGATTTATACTGAAAGGTTATAAATCAGACAACGTTACATGATGATATGTCAACTTTTACATGATAATATGTTTCAGTTTAGTGTATAAAAAAAAACATTGGAATCTCAATATCCCCTGTCTCTTATACACATCTCCGAGCCCACGAGACTAGCGCT
>ENA-UADX01000173-UADX01000173.1-human-gut-metagenome-genome-assembly--contig:-NODE-173-length-13306-cov-10.306241_pt1 | contig 13306 bp, 10 predicted proteins | sample MGYA00244270_ERZ654266 | MGnify/ENA primary metagenome ERZ654266 (study PRJEB26926, sample SAMN06164990) | human gut metagenome | biome: ENVO:00009003; feature: ENVO:2100002; material: ENVO:00002003... | reverse complement strand
TTTTTTTAATGATACGGCGACCACCGAGATCTACACTTATGCGATCGTCGGCAGCGTCAGATGTGTATAAGAGACAGGATTAAGTGAAATGAAAGGTACATTTCCGATAAATAAGTTTCAGGAGATACAGACTCCGTTCTACTATTACGACACCAATGTGTTGCGCCAGACATTGAAAACCATCAATGAAGAGGCTGGCAAGCACGAGGGATTTGAAGTGCACTATGCCGTAAAGGCAAATGCTAACCCTAAGGTGCTCAATATCATCTGTCAGGCTGGTTTAGGAGCCGACTGTGTGAGCGGAGGAGAAATTCAGGCAGCCATCAAAGCCGGATTTCCAGCCAGCAAGATTGTTTACGCTGGTGTAGGCAAAAGCGATTGGGAAATCAACCTCGGATTGGAGAAAGGCATCTTCTGCTTCAATGTAGAGAGTATTCCGGAGTTGGAAATCATCAATGAACTGGCTGAAAAACAGAATAAGATTGCGCAGGTTTGTTTCCGCATCAATCCGGATGTCGGCGCCCATACGCATGCAAACATCACAACAGGTCTGGCAGAAAACAAGTTCGGAATTGCCATGCGCGACATGGAAGCCGTAATCGAAGAGGCTGCCAAGATGAAGAACATCCAGTTCCTCGGACTGCACTTCCACATCGGAAGCCAGATCCTCGACATGGGGGATTTCGAGGCACTCTGCAACCGTATCAACGAACTTCAGAACCAGCTTGAAGCACATCACATCGTTGTGAAGAACATCAATGTGGGAGGCGGATTGGGCATTGACTATAATCATCCAAACCGACAGCCAATCCCTAATTTCAAGGATTATTTCGATACATACGCAAAGAAACTGAAGTTGCGCGATGGTCAGAAGCTTCACTTCGAGTTGGGTCGCGCTGTAGTGGGTCAGATGGGTTCTCTCATCACCAAGACACTCTACATCAAGCAGGGCACAGCCAAACAGTTTGCCATTGTGGATGCAGGAATGACCGACCTTATCCGTCCTGCTCTCTATCAGGCTTACCATAAGATTGAAAACATCTCAAGCGATGAACCTGTAGAAACTTACGACGTAGTAGGTCCTATCTGCGAATCAAGCGATGTCTTCGGCAAGGCTGTCGACATCAACAAAGCCCATCGCGGCGACCTCATCGCCCTCCGCTCAGCCGGAGCCTATGGTGAGATTATGGCGAGCCAGTATAACTGTCGCCAGTTGCCAAAGGGGTATATTACAGAAGACTTTTAATATAGTTGAAAGTTAAAAGTTAAGAGTTTATAGGATTCTCCTTTCTCTAGCTTTCTATATTACGAGAAAAAGAAAATGATGATCATTAGTACAACTACTATAATAGCAGGCGCAGTGGTGGTTTTATTGGCGGTTCTCGGATCGCTGATAAATCCATTTCTGCGCTCGTTGCGCTTTCAAAAAACAGAAACGGCAGAGAATCAACCTCCTGTCAGTATACTCATTACCGCACACGATAATCTTGCTGAATTGGAGAGGAATCTCCCTATGTTCCTGCGTCAGCAGTACACTGCCGACTATCAGGTAATCGTAGTCTGCCAGAGTACAGATGGCGAGACACAGGATTTTCTGAAGCGAACAGCAGCCGAGAACCCTCATCTGTATTATACTTACATTCCTGAGAGTTCACGCTACATGAGCCGCAAGAAATTGCAGATTACACTGGGTGTGAAGGCAGCCAAACATGAATGGATTATTTTGACAGAACCTAATTGCCGCCCAAGCAACGACAAGTGGCTGCAAACCATGGTCCGTCAATGTCAGGACCCCAACCATCTGGTATTGGGATATGTAGCCCTTGATGAGGAAACCAAGAGCGTACGCCGTTTCGACAGCATCCGCAAGGCTTACTATGTTTTGCGCCGTGCCCAGCAGACCTATGGTTATCGCAGCCACATGCCAAACGTAGCGTTCCGCAAGAGCGACTTCATGAAGGAACAGGGCTATCAGGGCAACCTGGAATATGTTCGCGGCGAATACGATTTTCTCGTCAACAAGTATGCCCATTGTGGCGATACAGCTACAGAACTGGATTGCGATGCATGGCTCATCCGCGAAGCACCATCGAACAAGGGCTGGCACAATGCCCACCTCTATCTGCAGGCTTCACGCAAGAGTTTGGAAAGAGCCGGTTCCATGCGAACCCTCATGTTCTTTGACCATCTCATGCCACATCTCAGCCTGATAGCAACACTGGCCGTTGCAGCCTACTCTATCCTCATGAAGAATTGGATTCTTACAGGATGCGCAGGTTTCAGTTTCCTCCTGCTGTTCATCGTGAGAATGCTGATAGCCAACAAGGCCATCAAACACTTTGATGACGGAATAGCGATGTTCAAACTGCCATTCTTCGAATATGGAATTATCTGGAGAAATCTGGCTACCAAATTGCGCTATTGGCGGGCTGACAAAAACGATTTCACTTCTCATAAACTCTAGACAGGGCAAAAAGGAAGTAACAGTCTATCAGAATAACAGTTAAAAATAACCGACAGAACGATGAAAGTATATTTGTTCATTTCCAACCATAAGAAGTTGCTGAAGATGTATCTTCCATACATCGAAGCCTTGAATAAACAGCTCGACATCACCAACAGTCTGGTTGATGCCGACATTGTGTTGGTTATAGGAGCATGGACATGGCAGGGAGCCCAGATAGCCAAGAAAGCAAAGCAGATGGACATTCCCTACATCGTTTGTCCACTAGGCGATATTTCTGAGAGAAACTGCAAGAACCCTTACTTGAAGCGTTCACTGCAACAGTCTATGTATCAGAAAGCCATGTACGCCAAAGCCAACCTCATAGTAGCTACTACCCCTATGGAGAAAAACTATCTGGAAAAGAAAGGTTGGAACAAGCGCATCGCCCTGATTCGCTATGCAGGCTACAGTCATCTTACCAACACTGAAGCCATGATGCAAAACTGGCAGGAGACGGATGAGGAGACGCTGGCAGTCTTCGAGCAGCAAAAGGCAGAAGCCATCGCTGCCCAAACCAAACAGGCAATCATCGCACAGATTATGCAGATAAAAAGCCGCATGCCGCATCAGAATATTCCGCAAAAATATCTTGACGATTTACACACTCTCCTCTATGCTGATGATTATGATGAGGATGCTATCAAGCAAGAACTGGCAGAGAAGAAACTCTCTTCCTATGCCGCCTCCGTTTTCCAGACCATGACAGATAAAACAGGACTCACAGAAGGCTTCATGCCGATTCCTGCCAAAAAGGGCAGAAAGAGTAAAGAGATTCTGAAATTTGTGAAATAAAAGAAATCTGAAGTTTGTGAAATAAGAAGAAATGAACTTAGATAGAATAGAACAGCAGGCTGGTCATCTGCCAGCTTACCAGATAGCCGACTCTGTCAATGAAGCATTGATGGAGTCGGCTAACCTTGTTATTACAGCTCCTCCTGGAGCCGGTAAATCTACCCTCCTCCCGCTCACCATTCTGCGGGGCATGAGTGATCAGGCATTGGAAGGCTTCATCCATGATCATCTTAAAAGTCAGGGTAAGATTCTGATGCTCGAACCGCGCCGCCTGGCTGCTCGCCAGATTGCCGAACGGATGGCGCAGATTCTGGGAGAGCCCGTGGGCAAAACCATCGGCTATCGGGTAAGATTCGAAAGCAAGGTTTCGGATGAAACACGCATCGAAGTCCTTACCGAGGGCATTCTCACCCGAATGCTGGTCAATGATGCTACACTCGAAGGCGTTTCGTGCCTCATCTTTGATGAGTTTCATGAGCGCAGCATCAATTCCGATCTGGCGTTAGCGCTGGCCCGGCAAACACAGGAAATCATCCGCCCCGACCTGAAGCTCATTATCATGTCAGCAACAATCGATGCTTCTATCATCTGTCAGGCACTTCAGGCTCCGCTTATCGAGAGTAAAGGCAGAATGTTTCCGATAGAAACCATTTATGCAGACCACGACATCGACAGATATCAGGTAGCGCAGGAAATGGCAGCCACTATCTGTCAGGCTTTCAGAAACCAGGAAGGTGACATTCTTGCCTTTCTGCCGGGACAGGGAGAAATCATGAAATGCGAAGAACAGCTTCGCTCTGTCCTGCCCTCAGCCACTCTTTACCCGCTATACGGTAACCTCTCGCCAGAAAAGCAGCGGCTCGCAATCGCTCCTTCCAAACCGGGTGAACGGAAAATCGTACTGGCCACTCCTATCGCCGAAACTTCTCTCACCATCGAAGGAGTAAGAATCGTTGTGGATTCCGGACTCTGCCGAAAACTGGTTTATGATGCCCGTACAGGCTTGAGCCATCTCGAAACCGTTCGTATCAGTCAGGACATGGCTACGCAACGAAGGGGGCGTGCGGGCAGAATCACATCAGGCGTATGTTACCGGCTTTGGACACAGATCTCGGAACATCTGATGCCAGAACAACGGCTGCCCGAAATACTGGATGCAGATCTCTCTTCGCTGGTTCTCGACATTGCAGCTTTCGGGGAAAACAAACCGGAACTGCTGCCTTGGCTCACCCTTCCTCCCAAGGGCAACCTCGTATTGGCACAGCAACTTCTTATGTCGCTCAACGCCCTCACTCCTGATCATGATACTCACGCTCTCAGTGGCAGCATCACCGCAGAAGGCAGCAGAATGGCTCAACTTCCTTGTCATCCGCGCATTGCCAAGATGATGATCAGCAGCGATTCTCCGGCGAGCCAAGCCCTGGCCTGCGACATTGCTGCTCTGCTGGAAGAGAAAGACCCGATGGGCGAAAATGAAGATTCAGACATGACGCTCCGCCTTTCTATCCTCCGTTCCGCACGCTGCAAGAAGAATCTGGGGCGTTGGAACCGTATCGCTCAGATTGCCCAGGAATACAGGAAGATGCTGCGTATCAGGGAAGACAACGAGCCAATTGATGCTGAGGAAGTGGGCCATCTCATCGCCCTAGCCTACCCTGAGCGCATCGCCCATGCCACCGACCATACGGGCAACTTCAAGATGTCGAATGGCAACACGATTTTCATCGACCCGTGCGACAGCATGGCAGCAAACGAATGGCTTGCCATCGCATCACTCAACCTATCTTCAACCTCATCATCCAATTCTGGGCAGGGACGGAAAGGAAGGGTATTTCTCTCAGCCCCCGTCAACTGGAAGAACCTGCCGGCACAAACCTGCGAGAATATTTCATGGGACAGCAAAGCGCTGGCAGTAAAGATGCAACAGGAAACACGGATAGGAGCGCTCATCATAGACAGCAAGCCGATACAGAATGCCAACCGAGAGACAGTTTCTAATATTATCTGCGAAGCTGCCAGAAAAGACGGACTCAGCATGTTCGATTGGAACGAATCCGTTCATCGTCTGCAACAGCGCGTGGCGCAAGTAGCTGAATGGCATCCGGAACTGGAGATTCCCGACCTGTCAACAGAGCATCTCCTGACAACAGCCCGAGCGTGGCTCCCATTCTATCTCGAAGAAGGTGGTAAGATGAAGACTTCTGTTACTGAGCTGAAGAAACTCAACCTGTGCGAAATCCTTTGGAACATCCTTCCTTATGAGCTTCAGCAGGAGATAGACCGCCTTGCTCCCACCCACATCCGTGTGCCATCGGGCAGCAACATTCGCATCGATTATCGCTTGGGGGCCGAAGCTCCGGTTCTGAGTGTGCGGCTTCAGGAGTGTTTCGGAATGACATCAACTCCCACTGTCGATGCTGGCAGACAGCCCCTTCTGCTTGAGTTGTTATCTCCCGGCTTCAAGCCCGTTCAGCTTACTCAGGATCTCGCAAGTTTTTGGCAAGGCACTTACTTCGAAGTCCGCAAAGAACTGAAGCGCCGATACCCTAAGCATTTCTGGCCGGAGAATCCGTTAGAGAGCCAGGCCGTGAGAGGTGTCAAACGATGGTGATCCAGATGCTCTCGCCTCGGTCTCTCGCCGCCGTGATGGCATTGACGAGGCGATGCAGCCAGATGCGAGAGTTTACCACCATGCCTCGGAGTTTGTTTTCGCCCGGCAGGATGCAGCCCTGCGTATCATCGGGGTAGTTACCGGCATGGATGCGGATGCCCTCAAAGCCAGGAACGCCCTGCAGCAGGGGCAGCCACTGCTTGAATCTCGGCGACTTGGTGATGAGCACGGGATAAGTGCCCTCGGGTATGGCAGTCTTGCCCTTCATCTTCTGCGCCTTCTTCTCCGACACTCGCCCCAGACGCACATTCTCCTCTTGGGGCAACAGGGTGATGCCCAGCAGGTTGCGCCACGTTGGCTCCAGGGTATCGCAGAAGTAGTGCTCCCCGTCCAGCTTGTCCACATCTACCACATGGCAGAAGCTGCGCTTCTGGTCCTTATTGAGCGTATAGTTCACCTTGCGCTCCACCTCCTCGTCCTTCAGGATATACATACGCCCTATGGTGTAAGTATTCTGCTTAGCTATTCTTTTGAGTACGATTTCCATAATTGTTTCTATTTAGATTCTTTTTTGAGAAAACATAGCTTGCGATAAAAACTGTAATTACCGTAATTGTAATTGCAATGGCTGTTATCAGCTTTGTCATTACCAGCATTAACGCCTTGTTCGCCTGCCTCCACTTTCACGATATACTTTCTGAACACCCAGGTGGCTATCATCCGTCGGGTGCCCTTGGTATCCAGCCCCAAGTCGCTTCTCAACTGCTCAGCCTGCTGATAAGAGAACTCATTTGGCAGAAGTTGCAGCATATTGGAAGGCCCTCTTTTGCTCGACTTCACTCCCTCCTGCTCCGCCTTCACGATAGCATCTCGGAAGAATCTCATCTTGCAGTACAGGTCATACTGCTCGCTCCAGCGCACAAACTCCTCTATCTCGGATTCCCATTGGCAACCATTCGCCACATAGAGCACGCAAGCCTTCAGATAGGCAATGACATTGGCTCTGAACGAGAGGTTCTCGTAAACCCTGTCTTGGCTCATACGGGCAAAGTCGGCATTCTCCTCTTTCAGCTTCTGTGCCAAGGCGAAAGCCTCAGGGCAATTGATAGTACCAGAAGCCATGTTAAGATGCTCGATATAGGGTTTTAAGTTCTCTCTGAATGTGTCATCGTATGTGCCATAGACAGGCATCTCGGCTCCTATCTCACGCTCTGGGATAGTACAGAAGTTGATTCTGGAGATAGGACCATCGGTCAATACCTTGGAGAAATATCGGATACCCTTGTTGATGGTGGTCGAGGCATTCCAGTTAAATCGGATGGTTACTCGCTCCGTAACACTCTGCGTGCCCACTCGGGTTTGTCCATATTGATTACCAGGGTCGAAGGCGAGGCACATGATACGAAACTGCTGGTTGCCAATGCCCCTTAGGTTATCAAACTGGTCTATCTCGTTGAGAGCAGTATAGAGGAAATGCTCCTGCGCCTCGGCGGTACGCATCACGAAGGCAGGGTTGGTCATATCGGCGTCTATCTCCTGGATCACGAGGTTTTCAGGTCGCTTACGCTTATCCTTGTTAGCACCTTTTCTTGTCACCTCATCCTTCCACTCCTTCTCTCGTTTCAGGTTATCTTTGTCTCGTTTTCTGATGTCTTCCATAATCAGGTTGATAGGCATCTGCACGCAGTTCTTTCCTGCGCCCGTACCAGCTAAGAGACAACACATTAGCGTAGCCTCATGCTCCACATTGTCGATGTAATTAAAATAGGTGCGGCAGAGGTGGGTGGCTAGCGGAGGAAAGATGGCATGGGCTACGGCAGGCTTATAGATATCCGGTGTCTGAGACACGAGGAGCTCCACGAGCTTAGGCAGCTTCTTCGGCATCTCGGGCGGAGCGGGGTAATCATCTTCACAGTTAGGAGTTTGGAGTGAGGAATTAGGAGTTGAGAGAGTCGCTTGCTTCTCTGCTTGCGCATTGATGCGGATCACATCTCTAGAGAATGGCTTCGAACTGTCTCCATATTTCTCATAGAAGTCATGGATCAGCTGCTGGCAGTCACGCTCTTGGGCGAAGCTAGGCATCTTCACTGCCACTACTCTTCTCAGCTCCTCTTCGCTCATCACCCTGCTCGCTCCTGCGCTCATGATGGCAAGAAGTGAGGAGTGGCGAGAGCCCTCGGTATCGATATTCACATTCTTCAGTCCTGCCGACTCCGTGAAGAGGTCGAAGGCTATCAGGCTCTTCTCGCTGGCGGTACCAGAGGTTGGTAATCCGTCAGGAATCTGATAGCCTCCAGCAGAGCCGAGATTACCAGCATGAGCAGCATTGCTATCACAAGGTTGGGCAGGCTGAATAGCAGAGCCAGAAGAAACAGCGTGATGGCTGTCAGAGCCCGGAAGTCGATGGTCTTGAACATTTTGTTGAGTGTTGAGTTTTGAATGTTGAATGTTGAGTGGTTTAGGCTGGGTGCCTTGCTGGATTCGTCCGTCGATGGCAAGCCCACGGTCCAGGTAGGCTTGTCTGCGCCTCTTCAGCTCTTCCTGTGGCAGCACCTCGTACCAGTGGGGCGAGCGATAGATTTCCGACGCCTTGTCGGTGATGAAGAGCATGCGTTCTGGCGTGATGCAGCTCTCGTCGTAGGGCACGCCCAGCGCCTCGCAATAGGCTCGCTGCGTCTCCTCGATAGTCATGCCGATGGGCATGCGGATGTCGATGTGCAACTTCTTGCGGGCTGAGTACTCCAGGTGCAGCAGGGCTCCGTTCCAGATGGTGTCGCTGCAGTTCAGCTCTCGTGCCTTCTCTATCGCCTTATCCACATATTCCTTGTCGTCCACATCGATGGTAGTTTGGAAGAGGAAGCTTTCGGGCACGGCGTTCTTCTGCGAACGCCTGTTGTCTCGGAACTGGTAGTAGTGAGCGCAGCGGAAGGGCAGCTGCTTCTTCAGTTCATCGTTACCCCCACGGATGGCAGCTACCAGGTCTGCCATCCAGGGATAAGCGATGGTCTTGTCGTAGACCGAGAGTGGCTGGGAGCTTACGCTCCCCTTATTGCCATTCTTGTACGGATTATATGCTATAATATGTTCCATTTTTTTTGAATGTTGAATGATTCATTATCAATTCCCCTTGATGTCTGCCTCCTTGAATCCGGCAATCAGTTCCTTGTGCTCTACCTTAAGGTAGCGCAGCATGTCCTGCTTGTCCAGGTCACGGCTGAAAGTATAGTTCACCTGCACCGTGCGCTTGGTGGTGCGCACCACGGCATGCTTGGTCTTGAAGATTTCCTCGAAAAGCTTCTCGCCCGTACGCTCGTAAGGCTTGAAGTCGAACTCATCTCCTCCCTTCTCGCCAGAGCATACCATTCTGCCCGGTATCACCTTAGGCTGTTCGCAGATAACCTCGGTATCGTTCCATGGCGCCTTGCGGAAGGCGATGGTACCGTTTTCCTCACTGATGATGGCTCCGTCCACCTTCTGGGCGTTGAGGAGCTGCTTCTTTGTTGCTTGTTTCATAATCGTAACAACTTGTTTAAAAGTTTAATAATGTCAGTTGATTCTCATATCGTTGATATACAGGCCGTCGGCAGTATATCGGATGTCAATCGGATTTTCCAGAGGGTCATAACAGACTCTTTTCATCATGACACATTCATGACACCAACATCTGTCCTCGTCCTCCATCACAGGCTGGATAAAATCCTTGACCCACTTGTAAAACAACTTACGCTCAGGATCCTTCGAACAGCCTACCGTCATATCTCTCACCACCTGAGAGTCAACGAATATCATACTTCTCCAAGCTATTCTACTTTTTCGTTCCACCTTGTCAGCATTGCCAAAGAATTCACCGAAAAACAAACGTTGTTTAAAAGCCTTCGGAACCTTTTTTGTTTCCGTTTCCACACACATTTTTACCACTTTCCCCTCCGTGTCGGCTAATACTGGGAACAGTTTATCTCTGCCAATATCTGTGATGGCAACCAGGTCCTCGATGCAAAAGAACAATCCTTCTTCGTTGTTCACCACTCTCAATCCGCCATACTGCGGATGATAAAATACATAAGCTTTTCCTGCCATATTAATATATAATGTTTATGGGTTGGACTGCGAGTTATTCGCCAAATTTCAGTTTCAGGAACGGTACCGGATTCCTATAAACAAAAAACGCCCGCAACCAGACTTTACTTGTCTGATTACGGGTGCAAAGATAAGGCTTATTTTGGAAGCTACCAAGCTAATAACCATTGGGTTATTTTATAGGTTATAAGGTTATTTTTCAGGTTAAAATTTAGCGCTACTTTCTTGTATTTTTACCTATTCTAGCAGTTTCTTAAGCCTAACAACTACAGTCACCATCTTGTCATAAGGACGTTTCGTTTCATTCTTCAATGGCTGAAATTTCCATTTGTCGAATGGTAGAAAATAGCAGTGTGTAGTCATTGGCTTTAGGGTTTTAGACGTGAAATCTATTCTGAGGTGCTTGGGGTGAATACGATGAATCCAATTATCAAACCCCTGATAGTCATTATCACCTATCAAATGCATATCAGCAGCCACCCTAAACACGGCTATCCAATGAGACTTACTCTCAAAGATATAGCGACCATTATTATCTATTTCCAACAAAAGAAGGTCTATGGCATGAGCAAACTGAACGTCGGTCACTTTCTTTGTATCTAGAAGCTTCGCCTGTTTGAATTTCCTGTATTCATCAAGTGAATTTAGATGTTCATCTACTCTTGACAATTCTTCTTCTATGATATGCTCATCCATACGATTAAAATGCTCTAAGAGCGTTCTAATCGCCAAAACACAATCATAATCATTCACATTCATTACCTCATCTATCAACTTATGTAGATGATATTGTATATCATGTTTCTGTTCTTCTACTGTTTCTGGAGAAAGTTGAGGTGCATCGCACACCATGCAGCTATCACAATAATCAATAAAATTCTCAGCCCAGGATATATAACTTTCATAATATCTTTCTTCTTTTCCAGGTAAAGGAGGTGGGCTGTATACAAAATCTGCTTCGGCTTTCAGATTCTCCAGTTTTGCTATAAGTTGCTGTACGAATTCTTCATCACTTAGTTCATCTATACTCTTCTTCATTATACTATGGGTTATCAAACAACACACAAGCCCCTCCCAGCGAGAGCGTAGTATTCTGCTGGGCAGAGCTTGCGTTCTGTTTGTTTTTGTTATTTATTGTTAGTTGTTTATCTTTCTAGAATTCTCCTCCTGCTATCTCGAAGAACTTGCCGAAGAAGCCTTTGATCTTACCAAGTACCTTTTGCAGCTTGCCCTCTCGGTTGGCGTTCGGGTCGAATGGATTGATAGGTGGCATGATGGCGTTCAACTCCAAACCACCCTCTGGCACGTAACCTCGCTCCCAGGCGGTCTCTATGAACTCCTTGGCGGGGCCTTCCTTCAGGTGCTCCTCGCTCACGATGCGCTCAAACTCCTTGCGCTTCTCTGCGTCCACGTATTCCTTCCATTTGTCGGTAACCTCGCTATCCGGAGTCAGACTCTCGATGAATCGGTTGATGAGGTCTTTCTTGTCTCGCAAGTCTGGGCTGGAGTCGATTGCCTTGTTGATTTGGATAGTCAGCTCGGCGATGTCGGCACGGTCGCCCTGCATCTGCTGCACGAGGAAGAGGATGTAGTCGATGTTCACCTCCACTTGCTTCACCAGCTCCATCTCAAACTCGATGTCGTCGTTGATGTTGGTCTTGTCGCCGCTCTCTGCGTTCTCCTTTGCCCAGTCTCTCAGCGAGAGGTAGATGCTCGTATAGTCCTGCAGGTCTCGCTCGCTGAGGGGGTCTTGCTCGGCAAACTGGTCGAAACTGGTAAGCAGGTTTCTTATCTTCAGGATGCCGCCGAAGAGCTTGATGAATCGCTTCTTGTCCGCATCGGTAAGCGGCATCTCGTCTGGCTGTGCCAACTCTCTCAGCTCTTCGAGATATTCGGTATAGCCTTTTACGTGTTCCTGTCTCTCCTCGCCGTTCTCGTCTTCCGTCACCTCTTCGTAGCCATCGAAGTAGTCTTCGAATGGGCGCAGGATGCTCACGCCCTTGGCGGTAGGGTCGCCGAAGAGGGCGAGGCACTTGTTGGTGGCATCCTCCAGGTTGCGGAAGCATACGATGTTGCCGTAGGTCTTTACCGAGTTCAGGATGCGGTTGGTGCGGCTGTAGGCTTGCAGTAATCCGTGGTAGCGCAGGTTCTTATCCACCCACAGCGTGTTGAGCGTGGTGGCATCGAATCCTGTCAGGAACATGTTGACCACTATCAGCAGATCTATCTCCCGGTTCTTCATGCGCTGCGACACGTCCTTGTAATAGTTGGGGAACTTTTCCGAAGAGGTATCGTAGGCGGTGTTGAACATCAGGTTGTAGTCCTTGATGGCTGCCTCCAGAAAGTCTCGGCTGCTCTGGTCGAGTCCGTCGGTGGAGTCGTTGTCCTCATCTTCCTCGCCGTCGGCTACTTCCTCGTTGGGTGCATAGCTGAAGATGGTGGCTATCTTGAGGCGCTTGTTCTCGGGCTGCTCTGCCTGTAGCTCTTTCAGTTTGTTGTAGTAGAGCTTGGCAAAGTCGATGCTCTGCACGGCTAAGATGCTGTTGAATCCGCTGAGTCGTGTCTTCTGTCGCTCTTCTTCCACCTTTTTCTTCTTGTCGGTCACCACTTCCTCTATATTGATGAGCCTGCTGAAGGTATAGCTGCTGGCACGCTTGGTCTGCTGGTCGAAGTGGTCCAAGATGTATTGTGACACATTAGTGATGCGGCGGTCGTCCTTCAGCGCCTCCTCTTCCTCGATACCCCAAACCTGGTCGTCCTTCACGTTCTCCTTCTCCTTCATGGTAGAGATGTATGCCACACGGAACTTCAAAACGTTGTGGTCTCTGATGGCATCCACAATAGTGTAAGCGTGCAGACGCTTGCCAAACACGTCTTCGGTGGTTTTCAGCGTACCCTTGCTCGAAGCGGAGATATTCTCCACGAAGATTGGCGTTCCGGTGAAGCCGAAGAGGTAGTATTTCTTGAATCGCTTGGTGATGGCGGTGTGCATGTCGCCAAACTGCGAGCGGTGGCACTCATCGAATATCATGACCACCTCCTTGCGGTAGATGTCGTGATCGGGGTTCTTCTTGATGAAATTGGCGAGCTTCTGTATGGTGGTGATGATGATGCGGCTCTTGCTGTTGTTCAGTTGCTTTTCCAGCTCCTTGGTCGAGGTGTTGCCGTTGGCAGCGCCCTTCTGGAATCGGTCGTACTCCTTCATCGTCTGGTAGTCGAGGTCTTTTCTATCCACCACAAACAATACCTTTTCTATGTAGGGCAGTTTGGAAGCTGTCTCTTATACACATCTCCGAGCCCACGAGACTAGCGCTCATCTC
>ENA-UADX01000167-UADX01000167.1-human-gut-metagenome-genome-assembly--contig:-NODE-167-length-13581-cov-6.297058_pt1 | contig 13581 bp, 14 predicted proteins | sample MGYA00244270_ERZ654266 | MGnify/ENA primary metagenome ERZ654266 (study PRJEB26926, sample SAMN06164990) | human gut metagenome | biome: ENVO:00009003; feature: ENVO:2100002; material: ENVO:00002003... | reverse complement strand
TCGTGGGCTCGGAGATGTGTATAAGAGACAGATATTATACTCAACACAATAAAAGTCAATACCAAGTTACCGGTGAAAGTTTGCCTTGCAATACCAAACAAATGTCGAAACTTGCGACCGATAGGAACTGTTAAGTTCAAGTGAATTGGTTATAATAATCAATAGTACATCATCCTGCGTTATAGGTTAAGTTAAATTTTGAATGATGTATCGGAAAAAGAATAGTAGGGAGGACACATTAATATGGAATTATCAATGGACAATATGGACATCATGGCAGGAGGCATACTTGCGATAATGCTTGCACTTTTCATGCTGACAGTCATTGTGACCTTGTTCGCACTCTCACACAGGATAAGACTTTTGAGCAACGAGATTTATAAAATAGAAAAACAGGTGAGCGACTACATAGACGAGCTGTCGAGAAGCGAAAGCGACAAGCTGGAGATAGAGCATAAGGCACATCAGAATGGGGTGATTTCATCGGTGCTTCAGGAGATTTTTCCATGAAATTTGACAAAATGCTATTACTGTGATATTATATCGACTGTAACAAAGTTGTAACAAATGCAACATAGGTGTAATAAACGTAACAAAAACAACATATACTACACCATATGGAGGATTATATGAAGCTAAACAAAAAAGTAATCGATAGCATTACGGTCTGTGGACTGTGCGCCATGCTGACGGTTACCGCGGTTACTAACAGCGGACGCTCTGAGGTCAAAGCAGAGGATAAGGTGCTAGCAAACACTGGTTTAGAGCATACTGGTTATAATAGTTATGCTGGCGTGGCAGCGACTCTTTTTGATTATGAGAAGGGTCTCACAGCAGAGAATGCTGTTACAGTAGAAAAAGAAAATGTTGAGATGGTGGCAGCAGCACAGGATGCACAGCAGGAGGTACAGCCACAGCTCACACAGGAGCAGCAGGAATGGCAGACAAAGCTTATGCCAAAAGTTGAAGAATCACTCAACGTAAGAGCACAGGCCGATGAACAGTCAGATATTGTTGGAAAACTATATAAAGGAAGTGTGGCAGACATCGTAGAAAACGATGGCACATGGGCTCACATCAAGTCAGGAAATGTAGACGGATATGTCAATGTATCTTACTGTGTGACCGGAACTGACGCACTAAGCTATGCTTACGACACATGCGGAGAAATTGCTACAGTAAATACAGACGGACTTCGTGTGAGAGAGGCAGCCAATACAGAGAGCAAGGCCTTAGAGGTAGCTGACCAGGGCAAGACCTATCAGGTGGACCGCGCAGCGCAGGCACCGGACGGCTGGATTGCAGTAGTCAGCGATTCACAGACAGGATATATCGCAGCAGATTATGCGACACGTTCCCTCAACACAAGAGTGGGTATCACAATTGAAGAGGAACAGGCTCAGATAGCTGCACAGAAAGAGGCTGAGAGAAAGGCCGCAGAAGAAAAGGCAGCAAAAGAAGCTGCAAAAGCAGCAAAGGAATCAAAGAAAACAGAGACCACACAGGGCGAGGCGGTAAGTGCAGGAGCAGATGACCTGACACTTCTTGCTGCAATTATCGAGTGTGAGGCAGGCGGAGAGAGCTATGAATGTCAGCTCGCAGTAGGAGCGGCAGTCATCAACAGAGTAAAGAGTAGCTCATATCCAAACAGCATCTCAGGTGTTATTTACCAGAAAGGCCAGTTTGGACCGGCATCATCAGGAAAGCTCGCAAGAAAGCTTAGCGGACGCATTTCTTCTTCATGCTACAGTGCAGCACAGGAGGCAATGTCCGGAGTGGACAACACAGGAGGATGTACATCCTTCAATGACCACGGCTCAGGAATATCAATCGGAAATATGAAGTTCAGATAATATACAGCCAATACAAAGAAATAACAAAGAGGCTGCAAATCAACAAAGCATGTTGGTTTGCAGCCTCTTTAATTATTTGTACGGCGTGGTTTTACAGTCAGAGCGTCAATGCTTCAAACCTCTTGCAACATACCACAAAATAGAGTAAAATGACATCATTATAGCAACCTACAGATATAAATTATAGCAACCTGCATCTATAAATGATGCAAATAAAACCCAGGAGGCAAGAGCAATGCAGTTAAAGGGACGAAACTTTTTAAAACTTATGGATTACACTCCGGAAGAGATTACTTATCTGATTGACCTCTCACAGGAGCTGAAGGAAAAGAAGAAAAAAGGCATCAGACATGATGAACTCACAGGCAAGAATATAGCGCTGATTTTTGAAAAGACCAGTACCAGAACTCGCTGCTCTTTTGAGGTAGCGGCACATGACCTTGGAATGCATGTCACATACCTTGACCCGAGCGGTTCACAGATAGGCAAAAAGGAGAGCATCGCCGATACAGCGCGCGTGCTCGGCAGAATGTTTGACGGAATCGAGTACCGTGGATACGGACAGGAAATCGTGGAGGAGCTGGCTAAATACGCAGGCGTACCGGTATGGAACGGCCTGACAAATGAGTTCCACCCGACACAGATGATAGCAGATATGCTTACAATCCGTGAGCACCTCGGCAGACTCAAGGGCGTGAAATTTGTATACATGGGCGATGCAAGATACAACATGGGCAATTCACTCATGGTCACATGTGCAAAGCTTGGCATGGACTTCGTGGCATGCACAAACAAGAAATATTTCCCAAATGATGAGCTTGTAAAATACTGTAAGGACGTTGCAGAAACAACCGGCGCATCAATCACACTCACAGAGGATGTGGCAGAGGGCACAAAGGACGCAGATGTCATCTACACAGATGTGTGGGTATCAATGGGCGAGCCGGAAGATGTATGGGCAGAGCGAATTAACGACTTAAAGCCATATCAGGTAAATGCAAAAGCATTTGAAAATGCAAAGGATAGCGCAATCTTTATGCACTGTCTGCCTGCATTCCATGATTTAAAGACTACAATCGGCAAGCAGGTCTATGAGAAGTTTGGACTGAGCGAGCTTGAGGTGACAGACGAGGTATTTGAGTCAGAGCGTTCAGTGGTATTTGATGAGGCAGAGAACCGTATGCACTCAATCAAGGCAATCATGCGTGCAACACTTGCTGACTAGTACGGCAAGCAATGACTGCAACAAAAGATTGACGGAAAGCTAAGGAATAAAGTATGAAGGAAGAAATACTTAGACTTCTACGCAGCGCTGACGGCTATATTTCAGGGCAGGAGCTATGCAACCGGTTCGGAGTATCGCGCACAGCCGTGTGGAAGGCCATAAACCAGCTAAAGGAAGCCGGGTATGAGATAGAGGCACAACAGAATAAGGGCTACAGGCTCATGGCAGCGCCGGATCTGATGACAGAGGCGGAGATAAAAAGCCTCATGCACACAGACTGGGTGGCAAAGGAAGTGCTGTATTTTGATACAATAGACTCCACCAACATCAAGGCTCAGGAGCTTGCCGAAAAAGGCTATCCGAGCGGCACCTTAGTCGTAGCGGACAAGCAGGAGTCAGGAAAGGGGCGCCGCGGCCGCAGCTGGGTATCGCCGTCCGGCACAGGTATTTTCATGACACTTATGATAAAGCCTGATATCAATCCAAACAATGCATCCATGCTCACACTTGTGGCAGCGCTTGCTGTCGCAAAGGCAATAACAAGCGTTACCGGCGAGGAAGCCCTGATAAAGTGGCCAAACGACATTGTGGTAAACGGCAAAAAGGTGTGCGGCATACTCACAGAGATGAATGCGCAGTTTGACTATATCAACCATATTGTTGTAGGTATCGGTATCAACGTGCATAATGAGAGCTTTCCGGAGGAAATCAGTCAGATGGCGAGCTCACTCATGATAGAAGCAGGTGGCAAAAGATTTCACCGTGCGCAGATAATCGCAGAGACCATGTCATACTTTGAGCAGTATTATGACACATTTTTAAAGACGCAGGACCTTTCAGCCCTCGTCAGGGAGTATGATGAGCTGTTGGTCAACAGGAACAAATCAGTAAGGGTACTGGATCCGAAGGAGCCGTTTGACGGAAAAGCGATGGGCATCACGCCTAAGGGCGAGCTGATCGTGGACACATGGGAATCGCGCAAGCTGGTTTCAAGCGGAGAAGTATCAGTGAGAGGAATATACGGATATGTCTAAAGAGGTAGTACTTTGCGTGTCAAACGCATATCAGAAAAAATATTATCTGAACGAGAATTTTAACGGACTTCCACAGACAATAAGGGACGAGCTCAAAATCATGTGCGTCCTGTATACAGAGGATGTGGGAGGCATACTGGAGCTGGTGTTTGATGAGGACGGAAACCTCGATTTCAGAACATCCTGCAAGGAAAACGACTTTTTCTATGACGAGATAGGAAGCGTGCTAAAGATAAAGCAGTACCGCAACGAGCGAAGAGAGCTGCTCGAGTCGATAGAGACGTATTATCGCATAGTATTTTTGGGAGAAGGACTCGAGGAGGAATAACAGATGATCTTAGCACTGGACGTAGGAAATACAAACATAACATGCGGCGTGTTTGATGGTGACAGGATAAAAGCAAGCTTTAGAATTACAACCAAAATGCCACGTACATCAGATGAATACGGCATGCTTCTGAGCACTCTGCTTGAAAGAAATCAGGTAGGCATGGACGACATACATGATGCAATCATCTGCTCCGTCGTACCGAATATCATGCATTCACTGCAGAATGGCCTCATAAAATACTTCAATATCAGGCCGATAATCGTGGAGGCGGGCATCAAAACAGGCATCCGTATCGCCACACCAAATCCGCAGCAAATTGGCGCAGACCGTATAGTAGACGCCGTAGCTGCATATGAATTATATGGAGGACCTGTTTTGGTCATAGATTTTGGCACAGCAACCACCTACGATATGGTCGATGAAAACGGTACCTTCATGGGAGGAATCACAGCACCGGGCATACGTATCTCAGCCAAGGCACTCTGGGAGGATGCAGCAAAGCTTCCTGAGATAGAGATTAAAAAGCCTGATAATATCCTCGGAAAGGACACCATCACCAGCATGCAGGCGGGACTTGTGTATGGACAGATAGGACAGACAGAGTATATCATCAACAAGGTAAAGGAAGAAACAGGCATGTACGATGCAAAGGTTGTAGTGACCGGCGGACTCGGCAGAATAATATCCAATGAGACAGAAAACGTGGATGTATACGATCCGGATCTGACATTAAAGGGCATAAACCTCGTGTATCGCAAGCAGAACCGCAAGGGAGTGAAGTAATAGTATGGATATTCATCAGATACGAAAGCTTCAGATAGGAAGTGTGACACTCCCAAACAACCTGATACTGGGACCTATGGCAGGCGTGACAGACCTGCCATTTCGCTTATTGTGCAAGGAGCAGGGAGCCGGCCTTTTATGTATGGAAATGGTCAGCGCCAAGGCAATTTTGTACAAAAACAAAAATACAGAGTCGCTTCTTTCAATAGATGAAAGAGAAAAGCCTGTTTCACTCCAGATGTTTGGCTCAGACCCGCAGATAATGGCTCAGATAGCAAAGCAGATAGAGGAAAGACCGTTTGACATACTGGATATCAACATGGGCTGTCCGGTGCCCAAAATCGTAAACAACGGTGAGGGCTCAGCACTCATGAAAAATCCGATTCTTGCAGGTCAGATTATAGAGAGCATAGTAAAAGCGATAGATAAGCCGGTCACCGTAAAAATACGAAAGGGCTTCGATGATGAGCATGTCAACGCAGTAGAGCTGGCACATGTGGCTGAAGAAAGCGGCGCAAGCGCAGTCGCAGTGCACGGCAGGACCAGAGAGCAGTACTACTCCGGTAAAGCCGACTGGGACATCATAAGGCAGGTAAAAGAGGCTGTCTCAATACCGGTCATAGGAAACGGAGACCTGCTTTGCGCAGAGGATGTCATAAAAATGCAGGAGCAGACAGGCTGCGACGGCTTTATGATAGCCAGGGGAGCGCAGGGCAATCCGTGGATTTTCTCACAGATACTGCATTACTTTGAGACCGGCGAGCAGCAGGAAAAGCCATCCTTTGAGGAAGTACGCCGGATGATACTGCGCCATGCACGCATGATGATAGAGTTCAAGGGCGAGTATACGGGAATACACGAGATGAGAAAGCACACAGCGTGGTATACGGCAGGATATCCGCATTCATCAAGGCTGCGCGCGGCAGTGAATACGGTGGAGAGCTTAGAACAGCTTGAGGAGCTTTTGTATAAGTAGAAGCTTTGAAATTGAAATCGGTCAAATCCTTGACAGCGTGGGGATTTTCAATTATAATACACGCGTTAAAATAGGCTTTACGATTTAATAAAACAAACTTCCCACATTTAGGGTATCGTGGTTACCGGCGTAGCATACAGTTTATTCCTCAGAAAAATATGAAGTTAGCCACGGGAACGAATCGCGGATAGAGGGTTTTTCTTTGCTGCGGGGTTTCCGTTGCCGAGGGTTATGGAAACCCGTGGCAGTTCATATTTTTCTTCGGAATATACTGTATACTTTCCGGTAAATTAAGTCTTTGAAGTGGGAAGTTTCATTTTAGCAAATCAACATAATAAAATAAAAGAAAAGGAAGATAGAAGGGTAAGAATCATGGATAACAAGAAAAATATTCTGACATATGCAGGTCTTAAGAAGCTCGAGGATGAGCTTGAGCATTTAAAGGTTGTTAAGCGTAAAGAGGTTTCCCAGAAGATCAAGGAGGCTCGTGAGCAGGGTGATTTATCTGAGAATGCTGAGTATGATGCAGCTAAGGATGAGCAGCGCGATATCGAGGCTCGTATTGAGGAAATCGAGAAAATCCTTAAGAATGCAGAGGTTGTTGTTGAGGAGGAGGTTGACCTTGACAAGATTTCTATCGGATGTAAGATCCGCATCTTAGATTGTGAGTTTGATGAGGAGCTTGAGTACAAAATCGTTGGTTCAACAGAGGCAAACAGCTTAAAGGGCAAGATTTCAAACGAGTCACCTGTAGGTAAAGCTCTTCTTGGAAAGAAAGTCGGAGATACTGTAACTGTTGAGACTCAGGTAGGAGAGCTCACATACAAGGTACTCGAGATCCAGAGAGCAGAAGAGAACTAAAAGAGGTAAAAAATGGCAAATCAGAATAATAACAAGGGTGGACAGCAGCAGGACGTAAACCAGCTCCTTAAGGTCCGCCGTGAAAAATTACAGAATTTACAGGAAGCAGGAAAGGATCCCTTCCAGATTACAAAGTACAATGTCACTCATCACAGCAGCGATGTAAAGGAGCTTTACAATGCTCATGAGGCTGAGATTCTCGGTGACAGAAAGGCTCCGGATGTTGAGGGCTTGGATGATGCTGCAAAGAGAGAGGTAATCAACAACGATTACAACGAGAGAAGAGAAATCATGGATGCAAAGCCAATCGAGGTAAGCATCGCAGGACGTATGATGTTCAAGCGTGTCATGGGGAAGGCTTCTTTCTGCAATATTCAGGACTTAAAGGGCAATATCCAGGTATATGTGGCAAGGGACAATATCGGAGAAGACTCATACGCAGACTTCAAGAAATCAGACATCGGTGATATCTACGGTGTAAAGGGCTTCGCCTTCAGAACAAAGACAGGCGAAATCTCAATCCATGCAGAGGAGATAACACTCCTTTCAAAGTCACTCCAGATACTCCCGGAGAAGTTCCATGGACTGACAGACACAGACACCAGATATCGTCAGAGATATGTAGACCTTATCATGAATCAGGAGAGCAAAGAGGTATTTATCAAGCGCTCACAGATACTCAAGGAAATCCGTAACTTCCTTGCAGGCCGTGATTTCATGGAGGTTGAGACACCTATGCTTGTTTCAAACGCAGGTGGTGCCGCAGCAAGACCATTCGAGACACACTACAACGCATTGAACGAGGATGTAAAGCTTCGTATTTCCCTTGAGCTTTACTTAAAGAGACTTATCGTCGGAGGACTTGAGCGAGTATACGAGATCGGACGAGTTTTTCGTAACGAGGGCGTAGACACACGTCACAACCCTGAGTTCACACTTATGGAGCTTTATCAGGCATACACAGACTACGAGGGCATGATGGAGCTGACAGAGTCAATGTTCCGTTACCTCGCTGAGAAGGTATGCGGTTCGACAAAAATCTCATACAACGGCGTGGAGATCGACCTTGGAAAGCCATTCGCAAGAATGACAATGATAGACGCAATCAAGAAATACGCAGGTGTTGACTTCGACCAGGTACCTGATGATGCAGCCGCAAAGAAGCTTGCAGACGAGCATCATATCGAGTATGAGGAGCGTCACAAGAAGGGTGACATCGTAAACCTCTTCTTCGAGGAGTACTGCGAGAAAGAGCTTATCCAGCCAACATTTATCATGGATCACCCAATTGAGATATCACCACTCACAAAGAAGAAGCCAAGCGATCCTACAAAGGTAGAGCGTTTCGAGCTGTTCTGTAATACATGGGAGATGTGTAACGCATACTCAGAGCTCAACGACCCAATCGACCAGCGTGAGCGTTTCGCAGCACAGGATGCCAACGCAGCAGCAGGCGATGATGAGGCAGAGCACACAGACGAGGACTTCCTCAACGCACTTGAAATCGGTATGCCGCCAACAGGTGGAATCGGATACGGAATCGACCGTCTTGTAATGCTTCTGACAGATAGCCAGGCAATTAGGGACGTATTACTGTTCCCAACAATGAAACCCTTAGATTGACCGAAACGCGAAAAAGCCCGTAATATCAAGGGTTTTCGGACACAGAGGAAGCGAAAAACCTTACACCTTACACCAAACTTACACCAATCGATGTAGGAAAACGTGCAGAGGCAAAAAAATCGCATAATTTCAAAGCGTGAATGGGCGATTCCCTTTCGGGGTCGCCCGTTTTTTTGTAAAAAAACGAAAAAATCCCTTGACCTGTACGCAGCGTACACGCTTATACTGTCATCACAAGGAGGTATTAACTATGCTGTTGAATGAAATTGCAAAAGAAACCGGAATGACAAAGCGTGCTGTCAAGTATTATGAAGAAAAAGGGTTGTTGTCAGTGCATAAAGACGGCAACGGTTATCGTAACTACTCCCCGCAGGACGTGGAGACATTAAAAAAGATTTCAGTTTACAGAAAGCTGGGTATTAGCATAAAAGACATACAAAGTCTTTTGAAGAGTGGCGACAAAAGCATTCTTCTTCGTATTTATCAGGAAAAAATGCGGGAAAGCGTTTTATTTGAGGCAGAATGCGAGGCGTTAAGGCAATTCATAGACGATGGCAATGCCGACAAGGCAAATGAGTTACTTGATTATCAAACCGTCGAAAATGCGATTGAGTCTTTGTTGCCGGGTAAAGGGTGGTCAGATTATTTCAAAAGCCACTTCAAGCCATTCCTCAATGTAAGATTGCAGACTCAGGAACAGAAGCAAGCCTTGCAGAATATATTGAAATATTGCGATGAGACCACTTTGAAAATACCTTTTCTTATGCGAATAGGTGTGAAGATAGCAAGCGGGATTACTCAGGATACAAGAACCGCAGACGAGATGACGGCTTATTATCGCGATATGAGCGAAAGCGAATACCGGCGATTGAGAGAACGGGTAATAAAAGGGGTTAAGTTGAAAGCCGGAATTATGAAGTATCACCCGGCGTTTGTCGCTCAGAGAAAAATGCTGAAAGAGTTGCAGGACAAAGGATACAACGATATATTCATTCCCAACCTTATTGCTCTGTCTCCGCCTTATGCGGAGTATAAAAAAGCATTGGATAAGGTGAACGAAAGATTATGCAGGGAACTTGGTTTGTACTATGACAGCAACTACAACTTAGTTGTAAAATAATGAGAGTAGAATTGCTGTATCTTGAAATGAGCAGAAGGTCGATACACGGCAATTCGTATTCTACTTGATTAACCTTTGAGAAAGGAAGAACCCTTCTCAAAGGTTATTTTTTTGTTTCTCCCCATATTCGCAAACTACCCCAATTACCCTTTCCTCAATATAATAAATGCAAAACAGAGAGGAAGGAGCGGTTTTGCTATGAGTAATAGTTTGGCGAAAGTACATCCGGAGCTTGTTTCGGAATGGGCGGAAAGGAACTTTCCGCTTACTCCTGATGATATTACATATGGCTCAAACAAGAGAGTTTGGTGGAAAGGGAGTTGCGGTCACGAATGGCAGGCGAGCGTGAAGGCTCGTTCCAAAGGCGAAGGCTGCCCCATTTGTTCGGGAGCAAGGGTTGTTGCAGGTATTAACGATTTTGCTACCATAAATCCGAGACTGGTATCAGAGTGGTCAGAGAAAAACACGATTAAGCCAACAGAGGTTACTGTCGGTTCTCACAAGAAAGTGATATGGAAGTGCGAACACGGACACGAATGGACGGCTACTGTCAAAAGCAGAACAATCAATAATACAGGCTGCCCGTACTGTTCTCATAATAAGGTTCTTGCCGGATTTAACGACCTCGCCTCGCAGTTCCCGCAGATAGCCGCAGAATGGTCGGATAGAAATTATCCGCTCCTGCCTACTATAGTTACTGCTTTTGCAAACAGTAAGGCTTGGTGGAAATGTAAGGATTGCGGACACGAATGGTACACCCTGATTTCCACACGCTCAGGCGGAAGTAAATGCCCGTATTGCAGCGGATATACCCTGTTGAAAGGATTTAATGATTTGGCGACTACTCACCCACAGATAGCCGAAGAATGGTCTGAGAAAAACTTTCCGCTGACGCCGGAAACAGTAAATCACAAATCAAGATTAAATGTCTGGTGGAGGTGCAAGACCTGCGGGTATGAGTGGAAGTCGGTTATCAACGCCCGTGTGAAAGGAACCGTCTGCCCTGTTTGCGCCGACAGAGCCGTGCTTGCGGGGTATAACGACTTGGCTACAACGGATAAGGAACTGTTGAGTGAATGGGATTATGAGAAGAATAATATCCTACCCACTCAGGTATCGAGAAATTCAATGAGGGTGGTATGGTGGAAATGTTCTCTCGGTCATTCTTGGCGAGCTAAGATAAGCGACAGAACAATCCTCAAAACAGGCTGTGCGGTCTGTGAAAAAGAATATAAAAGCGTATTCCCTGCATTGGCTGTCAACTACTACGCAAGTAAAAAAGGAATGAGAGTTCAGCTCGGCTCGGATAAGCTTTTGGGAATACCGCTTGAAACATATATCCCCGATGAGAAGCTTGCCGTTGAATGGTCTAACTCCACGGAACAGATTGAGATACTGAAAGAACATCTTTGCCGACAGCGAAATATCACCCTGATAAAAATCCCGTTCAAGAGGCAGGAAACATACATCTCAAATCTGCGGGCAGCTTTGAAGCCGCCGACGCCGATGAGAGAGATACCATCGTGTGCGATGAAAACGGTTTCGGGCAGACGAAGGATATGCCGTATGGCGTATATACAGTCTATCAGACTTCCGGTTGGGAAGGCAGAGAGCTGATGAAAGACTTTGATGTTTTTATCGCTCAGGACGAAGCAACCTACCGCTATCTGATGAACAACGCAAACTTTGAGAGCTATATCAAGGTGGTCAAGGTAGACGCTGAAAGCGGTAAGAATATCCCTTACGCCGGTGCGGGATTTGAGATTTACGACCCTGCCGGCAACAAAATTTCAATGACCTTTACCTATCCGACACCGACTACAATCGATGTTTTCTATACCAATGCGGACGGAGAACTTGTCACACCCGAAATGCTGCCCTACGGCGAGGGATACTCTCTCGTTGAGGTTCAAGCACCTTACGGCTATGTGATTGACAGGACTCCGGTTTATTTTGATGTGGCGCAGGATAATTCCACCGAAGAAAGCGGGGTTACTGTGATTAAAGTGAACAAAGAGAATATGGCGCAGAAAGGCGTCATTATCGTGGAAAAGACCGGCGAGGTCTTTTGGGGCGTGAATGTCTCCGGCGATGAGGACAGCGAGACGCTGTATCAGCCTGTTTATCAGGTAACGGTCAACGAGGACGAACAGGTTATCGAGATAACCGTGACCGATGAGTTTGTACGGGGCAATATCTCTCTTACAAAGGTAGACAAGGACTTCCCCGACAACAAGCTTTCCGGCGCAGTCTTTGAGGTCTACAAAGACCTGAACGGCGACGGTAAACTGGACGACGGCGATGAGCTTTTGGGTGAGCTTGAGGAAGCCGACAAAGGTATTTACGAGATGAAGGAACTGCTTTACGGCAAGTACCTTGTCAAAGAAACGAAAGCTCCCGAAGGCTTCGTACTGGACGAGGGCGTTTACTCTGTCTTTATCGAGGAAAACGGAAAGACCTATCAGGTAGAGAATGAAGCCGGCGTTGGCTTTATCAACGACGCTATGCGTGGCAGTCTGAAAATCGTTAAGACTTCTTCCGATGGCAAAGTGGAAGGCTTCTCTTTCCGTGTCACGGGAGAGAACGGTTACGATAAGACTTTCGTGACCGACGCAAAGGGTGAAATCCTGATTGAGAACCTGCGTATCGGTGAGTACACGATTTCCGAGGTTTCCGACAAGGCTTCCGCAAACTATGTGTTGCCTGCCAATAAGGACGCAACCGTTAAGGTGGGTTCGACGACCGTAGTTACAATGCACAACGAGCTGCGAGATACTCCTAAGACTGGCGATAACAGCCATCTTGGTCTGTGGTTCACCCTTGCGGGTCTGTCGGCTCTCGGAATTGCGGCAACTACTTTTGTAGCTTTGAAAAAGAAGAAAAAGGAGGACGCTGAATAATGGAACCTAAGACAATCATAGCTATCGTTTTGGTCGCCTTTATCATAGGCGGCTTTATCTTTTTACAGGTCAAACACCGTAAGAAGTAAGAAAACCCATTGTGGGGCGGGCGTAAAAAACCCGCCCCTATTTCTATTTTGGAGGTCAGAAGATGAACAAGTTAAAGACGGTTGACAGCAAGGTGCTATCAATTCTCAAAGAATGTCCCGAAACGAGGTTCGACGATATGAAGCTTATCCTTTGCTATTACAACCGATACAGCTATATGCAAGTGGGCGACTTGTCTCTTGAAGATATTGTCTACAACTACAAAGGCTACGGCTTGCCGTGTTTTGAGACTATCCGCAGAGCAAGGCAAAGAGTACAATCCCTGTTTCCCGAACTGTCGAGGCAATGCACGGGCTGTTGCTGCGATGTGCCGGACAAGTTGAAAATCGTCATTGAAGTGAGATAAGGAGGACGAAACAATGAAGGACACCTTTACTTTACAACAGAAAACAAAGCTTCTCTCAAAACTGTTTGACTCCGGTATCAATACCGAGAAGAAATTACAGCAGCTTGATATGGAGCGGATTTTGAAAATCTCAGGGATTACCATTCCCGAAATGAACCTGATTATTGAGCTTCAGAAGCAGACGAAAGCCAACAAGCTGTTTTCGTACTTGGGAGGTGGAGCAGATGAACCGACAGCCGAGTGAACGACACATCATTTGGAGCAATCTGAGCCTTGATGTGGACGACTGGCGAGAGGCATACAAAGAGTTTCTCGAAGCAAACGAGCTTGACGCCGACCCCAATGATGAAAACGGATTGTACGAGTATATGGTCTGTCTCTTATACACATCTCCGAGCCCACGAGACTAGCGCTCATCTCG
>ENA-UADX01000143-UADX01000143.1-human-gut-metagenome-genome-assembly--contig:-NODE-143-length-14797-cov-4.907407_pt1 | contig 14797 bp, 8 predicted proteins | sample MGYA00244270_ERZ654266 | MGnify/ENA primary metagenome ERZ654266 (study PRJEB26926, sample SAMN06164990) | human gut metagenome | biome: ENVO:00009003; feature: ENVO:2100002; material: ENVO:00002003... | reverse complement strand
GAGCGCTAGTCTCGTGGGCTCGGAGATGTGTATAAGAGACAGCAATACCGGTTTTCCTGACTGGATATATGCTTTTATTTTATCGAGATGATTATTTGTATTATCAATATCATAACAATCACCAAATCCAATTACAAGCATATCGTATGTCTGCAACTTATCACATACCTCATCCATTTTAGGTACGTTGTCATAACGAACTGTTTCTATATCCAGGTCAAAATCCTTCACTTGACTAAGTAATTTATGAAACTTTGTATTGCTATCATTCTTCTGCGCCTGCATATCAAAATTTCCCCTAAAGCCCTCATTATGCTCCAACTTTGAATTAATCTGAAGAATCTTGACTTTTGTAGGACTGCCTTTTGAATTTTTGACATACACATATCCGGATTTCTGATCATATCTGTAGCTATTTGTAGCCTGACTTACACGAAGCTGCCAAGGCATAACTCCTACATAGCCATTCGGCAAATCATAGACCAGTTTATAATTATAATTGCCTGCATTCAGACTATACATATATTTACCATTATCACCCATTACCGGATTCACAATAGTGCCATCACAATATATTTTTATCTTATTTGCATCTATTCCTTCATTGGTTGTCGAAAACTTACCATCGGAATTTGAATCCAAAAACAGCTGTGCATTAAAACTTGCTTTGGAATCAGCACCGCCTGCATTGTTTATTGAAAATTCCAATGTGATCTGATTATTACTAATCTCAACATAATCTGTATCTTTTACTTTTTCCTGCTCCTTGAGTAATATTTCAGGTTTTTCAGTAGTCAGGTAGGTAACAAGCACCGCTGGCTCATTTGACTTATTTTTTAAGTTTCCATTGTTGTCCACTTTAAGAACATTGTCTTTGTCTTTATCTTTTGCATATTTTAAAAAATTAAAAACATTTGAACAGTTATCAATGTAATCCTCATTAATTCCACTTTCATACTTGCTATCATTGCTGAAAAAGCCATCTGAAAAGACGACAGGAAAGCCCGCCTTTATATAATCCTCCAATTCTGAAACCTTCTGCTTAGTAATATCATTGCCTGAACCTCTGTATGTGTTTGGAGCAGTTAAATAATCAGCATTATTTCCATTTCCTCTTAATGTAAGCTGAGTATTAAGCGCCTCTCCATTATTTATATAATCAGTATCCAGCAATCCCGCATGACCATTCTTGAGCATATCATATCCCCAATAATTTACCTTATCACTCGGATTTATAACAACAATGTCACCAACATTTGAGTATTTAAGCCCATCCATTTTCCAATCATTATATACTGTATGACCATCTCTATAATTCAGATTATCGGCTACAAGTCCCATATATATCATATCATAATTATTGAGATCCTCTATTCTTCCAATAAATTCTGCACTCGTAACCCTTGTTATTGTAACCTTTTTTTTCTCCGGGCATCTTGATCCAAGCCAATTTTTTAGCTTATCATAATTTAAAGCGTCAGACTCATTTTTTACAGTTCCGGGCTCTATATCCAGTATGTTCAGACTATCTGTCGGATTTATAATGTCTCTTTTATCGGCATACGATATGATATAGCTTAAAACTATCGCCTTTGAAATCTCCTTGTCATAGTATGCATACTCGTCCTTTCCAAGAGTATCATTTTCTTTTTTCCTGCTTGTATTCTCTGAGTTGATATACTCTGCTATCTCGTCAAAATTTTCATTTTTAGCTGCTTCGACAAATTGAGTTTCATCTTCATTTGCAATAAATGCAGAAGCAAAATCATCTCTTAAAACAAATGGCACATCCGTACTAGGATTATAGTTTCGTGGAATAACATATTCGTTGCCAATTACAAAACCATATTTATGGGTTCCACTGTCAACCTTATAGTATTTTATGTCATTCCCCCAGTTAATAAAATTATCAGCTGAGTCCTTAGTAAAATTCAGCGAGCTGAAATTGTTACAGCTCAAAAGACCTGCAAGCTTTTTAATATTACTTGAGTAGTCTGCACTTGAAGCAGGCCACACAATACCATTATCCACTATAACAGGCATCATTATACCACTCTGGTGCACACGCTGGACTATCTGCTTTACCTTGTCCCATGAAATGTCATTATCAGGTTTATATGTTGCAGCATCGTTTACTAAATCATTTGAAAGGACGGACTTTGAGCCGGAAAGATAGAGTAAATCAATTGTTGATACATCTATCTGCTCAAGCTCCTTGGGTGTGACCGTTTTTACATTGAAGGTCATATTGGCAGTCTTATCAGCATCGCCTGTCTTGCCCTCCTGGTTAAATACACCTGTTCTGAACCAGTTATTGTTCTTGAAACCACCCTTATAATATATGCGTGTGGTATTTACAGGATAATCAAGCGAGCCGTTTTTATCAGCCTCCATTATATAGTCACCTTTTCCCTTACCCACATAGGTATATGTCTGGCTGTCCTTAACTATATCAAAATATCCGTCTGTATCGGTGAGGATTACCTTTCCTGTGTTACCTGTCTTCTGATTGTCCGGTGTGCCATCATCTATCTTCTCGTATGGATTCTGTGAGTCAAGCACTGCTCCATACTCGCCTGTCTCATCGTAATTAAACTCAATAGGTACCTCAGTGTCCACCTCGTAGTAGGTCTCGTCATCAGTGATTTTATCTGCAGGCACATACTCCATCTCAACCGTACAGTATGTATACTTCTCATAATCCGGCTTACTGCCATCAGGCAGACTTGCCATCCGGTCAGCTCTTGCAACAAATTCATATGGCGATGTGATATCTGAATTGTCTTTTCTGTAAATATATGCCTTTGGATCATATTTCGCAATGGCTTGCATATTCTCATCGGAAACGATTGCATATGAGCTCTTTATAGAATAAACCACATGCTTGTCTGATGTGTCATCTGCTGTGCCTGTATCTGTCGTATTGTCTGTGCTGCTATCGATGTTACCATCTGTACCGCTGTCTGTATTTCCATCAGCTTTCTGTGAATTATCAGTCCCTACCAGATACTGTGTATTTGTCATGCCATCCGGCAATTTGACTGCAGTAAACGCAACACTGTAGTAGCCTCTTTTTCCTGTATCCACAGATTCAGAGCCATCTTCTGTCTCATCCTCGCCCTGCATGAAAACATAATGGTCAACATTCTGTCTGTAATGACCTGTAGGCAGTCCATCTTCATTTACAGCAAGCTGGTAATCGGTATTGAACTTGTAGTCACCCTTCTCCTGCTTTGTCATCTTGTAGCCTTCGGTGCCCTGATTTATTTTATCCATATCTACAAGGGCAAGCTCACTCCAGTCATTGCCCAGACTGACATAGCTCTCCTCATACTGCTCATAGTACAGAGGCTTTGTGTTATCCTTTTTATATGTAGTAATAGGCTCAAGCTTTGTTTTCAGACCTGACATATAGTCAGCTCTTTTTTTAACACCATCACCCTTATCGTCAGACATCTTTGACAGTGTACCAAACCAATCGTCAGGCTCCTGACCGTCAATCAGATAGCCGATGGATGCCATTTTCTTGTCAGGCACCACCTCCACTATATTGAAGGGCTTGTCCTTGCCATGTGAGCTGACTATATCAGATATTCCATTGAACGCGACATTTGCATCGACCTTTGTAAGGCTGTCATTCAGCACAAAAGCTGCCACAACGAGACATCCTGTAAGTGTGAGTGATATTGGAACCACTATTTTTTTTCTTAATTTGCTCATTGCGATTGCTCCTTTTATTGTTTGTCATATGTATAAGTAACTACATTAGAAGAAATACTCGGATCTGTTTTCAAGGTTACCCAAACATATATTCTGTAATGTTTACCCTGAATGCGGTTTCCTGATGTCATACTTAGCGTATTATCTTTTATATGATATGTAAATTTTATTCCACCCTTATAATCAGCCTTTTCTGCTTCAGAATATTCTATAATATCATTATTCCGACTTTCTACGCCATTTTCCAACGAATATGCTTCAATGTGCCATTCAAAGTTTGTCACATCATATTTTATACCACTTTTTTCTACCTCGTACTGATCTATCCATGTTTTTTCTGTATTTCCACCATTAAGTCCATGTATTTCCTGCGTGTTCATCCACTTACGTGTATCAACCACATTTATCGTTACAGATGCATATTTGGAAGTATCTTCGTTTGAAGTCACAGTAACTTCAAACTTTTTTGATGTTTCATTTTCTCCGATAGATAATTTTGCTGTATTCTCAGCAGGATTAAACGTTGTTCCACTCCCAGCAGTGCTGCCGGTGCATGACCATGTAACGTCCTGGCTTGGATTATTTCCTCCCAATATTTTAGATGTAAATTCGAGGACATTGCTATTATCCTTTCTGACATATGAAATACTCTGACCTGAGACATCTCTGCCACCATAATATATATGTACAGAAATTGGCTCCTCCGGTACCACATACTCCACATCTGCTCCGGTCGGCACCTTATTACGCATAGTGAAGTTCTGCTTTGAAGTATACTTCTTGTCCCCTGCCTTAAAGTCCACGACAATTCCGACAGAGTTCTTGCTTTCTGCCTCGCTTAAATCTGGGGTAAAGCCTGTGACATTTTCTGCCATAAGAGATTCCTTGCCCTGACCATCTGCCTTCACCGCACCTGTTGCAGGATCCAGTGTATCCTTTCGCAGATAAATTTTGTGCTCTGACGGTCTGTATATGATATTGTATGTACAATCCTTGTTGTAGATAATCAGCTTGCTGTCGGATGATATTTCCTCAGATGATGCTTCTTCGGATGACGCTTCTTCCGCTGATGCAGTTGCAATATAACCGGCCTCAGGGGCTGCTGATGCCACCTCCACCGGCGCTGCCACTGTAGCAGGCTCATACTTGACACCCTTTTGCGCATCAATTATCAGGTCTCCTATCTGATTCATCGTAAGCTGTGCCTCATACTGTAAATCTACATCCTTTGAAGCGTATTTATACTGCTTCGTGCTCGTACCGATAAAGCCCACAACAGCCAGACCCAGTATTCCCATTATCGCCATGACAATGACAAGCTCAACAAGTGTAAAGCCACTGTTTTTCCTATTATTTGATTTGTTCATGCGCTTTAAAAGTTTCATGGTTCATCTTCCTCTCCGATTTCATCATACAACCTTATAACAGCCTTGCGTCAAAATAAAATATTCATCATTAAACTATGTAAATTACTCACATACCACCTTACCGGTCTCCTTGTATATCGTGATAACCTTTTCTGTGCTGTTTTTTTGAATCCAGATACGGCTGCAGCACTTACCATTGGCATCAGGCTTTTGTGCACCTGAGCTTCTGTCAAACTGAAGCATTATCTTGTCTGAGCTGTTCAATTGTGTCTTGTCACTATAATCATCCTTCATGGAATAGTAAACATCAATCCTGCTCTTTCCGACTTTGCTCGGAGCAGATACTGTACCATTTATGGTCGTCTTATAATAGTAGGCACCATCTGATGCATCCTTATATATCTCAAGAACTGCGCTGTCCTTTCCCATAGTGGTGACTCTTGTTTTATTAATTATCGATTCAATATTTCTGGCACACTGCTTCACCTCAACACCCATGACCGAGCGAATGGATATGGTTGCCGCACCTATAAGTACGACAGATATCGCTATCACTACTATAAGCTCTACCAGAGAGAAACCACCATTATTCTTTTTTTCTGTTACAGACATATTGGATTCCTCCCTTGTATATATCGTCAAAATTTGTCAAATATAAATATTTCGCAGCTGTTTTGCGCCTTAGAAGCCGCTTGTTTTCTACTCCTTGGTCCAGTTCTGGTATGTAATGAGCGTAGCATAATCTATTTTTGTATCTGCCTCTTTCTTATTTGAAAAAGAAGAAACATTACCCAGATAGTTGGCACCGTCCATGAACACATCATACAGGTGCAGTGCATCGTCTGCATCACTTACCTTTTCAAGAAGCAATGCCTTAAATACCTCCTGAGTACCATTATCAATCTCGCACTGGTCTTTGTTTACAATTATCCTGCCCTTTGCAACTATGGTACCTGTAAAGTCAGCATTCAGTGTCACATCTCCCGTAGCAACAATTATATCCACATTGTGTGATTTGTCATTTGCATCATAGGTGTAGTTACCGTTTTTGACAATTGCCTGGTATTTTTTTCCCTGATACTCAGTCTCAAATATATGTTTATTACCGGAATTTGGCACTATTTTCAGCAAATTGGTATTGTTAACTATATTTGTAAAAAGCGAAACACTTGCTGCATTTGTCGGTAAATCCGCATAATTTGTCAAAAGCTTTGAGTTTAGTGCAGTATACGTGTGCTGTAAGGCATCTGACTGTGCATCCATGTCCACACCATCAGCTATGCCCTTCAAAAGGCTTAAATTGCTGCCATCGTAGATGCTGTAATTGCCGGCAGTATAGATGCTTGCTGCCTCATTTACCTTTATGCTGTCAGTATAGAACTTAGTGTATCTATTGAGCTTGTCACTGTCTGCGCCAAAATAGTCTCTGTAATACTCAGCTGCCTTGTTCGTTGGCAGATTTACATAATAGTATACAAGTCCATCATCACTATTATCAGTAGAAGGAACAAAGACCTTCTTTATACAGTTGTCGATTGTCTTTTTCTCCGGCAGATATGCCGAGAGAGACTTACCTGTCTTTGTGCTGACCACATTGGCATTTATTTCAGTATACTTTGTCTGATCCTGTCCTGTTGCCGTAATATCCTTGTACTCCTTAAAGGAGAGTGGATTCTTGTTGTAAAGCGATTTGGCATCCGCACCATCTCCACTTGTGCCTATGCACTCAGGCGGCACAAGGTATGCTATCTGGTCACCCTTTACAGAGATTGACTCACCCATGCCCACATTGCTGTTTTGTGTACCCACACTACTTGAGTTTACAATAGCCTGGGTATTGATATATGCGGTTCCTGCCAACATAAGCTCCCTGATATTTGACATATCAAGAGATGCCTCCCTGCCGTTTATGATAATAGCAGAGCTATCGCCTGCGACAGGATTTTCCTTGTCAGCACCTCCGTTGCCAAAGCCGACGTACTTCGCATTGTTATTCTTATTATTCTTGCCAAGTGTAACCTTTGAGCCTGTACCCTTTAAGGTCATGTCATCTGCCACATATGTCATGCCATCTAAATTGACTGTTGCACCATTTACATTTATGTTGCTTGTCCACAGCTGGCACTGTGAATCAACAGAAAGTGTACTGTTATTGTGTACCCCCGCCATATTCTTTTTTATTGTACCAGTATCTTTTCCGGCAAAGTCTCCCACCTCTATATCGCCCTCTGCAATCATATAGCTGGTATCCTTTACATCAAGTGTGGCATTGTTTGGAATGGTAACACTCGTAGTAGAAGTCCCTGTGCCTGCCGCATTTTCACAGCCGGCGTAGAGATTACCGGATAGATTCACTTTATTAAGTCCTGATATAATATCCAGTCCTTCATTTCCGACAAGAGAATATGTAAAAAGCTCCGGAACTCCTCCCGATGCTGTAAAGCTCATGGATGGAACTCCCAGAGAAATATCTGTTTCTATTATTGATTTAAATCCCTTTTCATCGGTATACTCTACCCTTAGTCCGTTCAGCACGACACGGTTTTGGTATACCTTGAGCTGTCCATTGCCGTATACATCGGCATTGGTCGATTTGATAATAGCATGTGGCTGATTGTCTTTTTTCTCGAGAAGCTTCGGGTCTACATATTGTATGAGCTTTCCCCTATTAAAGGTCATACCTGTGTTGTCATACTCCAGACTGGTCTTTAAGCTCTTCAGATACTCCTGCGCAAAGCTGCTCTGTCTGCCTGCCTCATTTATGCTGCTGTCAGAGTAATTCTCCATAACCTTGGTATATCCTGCTGAGTAAGCCTTGGAAATATCTCCCTGCAGACCTGTGCATATCTGATCCAGCACACCCTCTGCCGAGTAAAAGTTATCTGTATTTTTTTTATCCGTCACCTTCATCTGGAGGTTCATAAGCGCTATCCACAGCACAGTCACAGCTAAAACAGCCACTATAGCCATTGCAACTACAACCATCACAAAGGAAGCACCACGGTTATCATTACGCTTCATAATTAATACCCCATGCTTCCGGTCATCGTAACAACCGGGTCTTTATCATTAAATATATCATCCAGTGAAGCCTTGCTCTCGTATACAGCCACCTTCACATCATACAGCCTTTCAGATGCCTTGTTTTTTGTCAGATTCTTTATATCGACAATTGCCTTTACATCATTCTGAATTACATTGTTATTAAAGCCATATATAGCTTGATCGGGCTGTAGTGGATTATCCGGTGCTCCCATATTTACATTCAGATTGGTGGCTATATGAGTATAAGCATGACCTGTACGATTTCCCGGCTCACTTACCTTCACATATGCCTTATATGTACTCTCCTTCGTGCTCAACTCTGACTGATCCGATATAGTCTTTTGCTTTACAATGTTTACCGTGCAGTCCAGCTTGTCCTTATTATTGATTATAATGACATCGTTGCAGGTATTGTAAAGTGTTCCTGTAGATGTGTACCATGGATTGTAAAACAGATAGACATTCCTTAGATTATGGTTCACAGTATCTGAAGAATTATCATAAATCACCATGGTATAATCATCCTTCAGTGCACTATTCGGATCCGGAAAAGTCTTTCTTACTCCATTCTTATTGATAGAATATGAATACGACACCGTAACCTTGGTAGCCTTATTACTCGAAGCTCCATACTTTTCTATATCTATGGTGATAGTTCTTTTGATATCCTGCTGAGTGATGCCGCCTACACCAGGCATATTATTAAATGCATATATAATATTTGTAGCAGAATACTTGTCTGCACTCATGCAGTCAAAATTTGCATCCATGGCCGACATATCCGCTACCTCGTCCATGTTGTACTTTTTAACCTTATTGTCCGACTCTGCGTCCGATTTTGCATCCACTGTCACAAGAGCATTGTATTTCTTTGTGCCTGACTGCACACCAGACATATAGAAATAATACTTGTGCGCATCCGACTCCCTGAAATTCCAAAGCGATGTATCGCTTATTTTGGCTGATGCATCAGTCTTGTGGATACAGCTAGTGATGACATCGTCCTTGTTTACAATCTCAGCACTGATATCCTCAAGCCTCTTTACATTATCAAACTTACCCGACTTCTTAAGAAGCTCACATGCACTGCTTCCATCTGATATATTAAAACCGTCCGCCACATCAAAGCCCTCCGACGGATAGTTAAACTGATATGCCAGTGTCTTCATGGAGTTCTTCTCAATACCCTCCATAATGTTTGTCGCCAGATGTGTAGCATTCATCTCGTTTTTAGCCTTTACATTGGTCTTTGTAGCTGTGACAAATGCATTCAAAAAAGGAAGCACGATTATTGCGAGAATAGCAATCGACACAATAATCTCCACAAGTGTTACTCCTCGATCATCGTTTTTTAGCTTTCTCAAATCTGCTTCCTCCCCTCTTGTATTTTGTTATCTCATAACTCAATAATCTAACATTTGATATTTATCACTTACGGTCTCAATAACCCGCTAATCTAATAACCTAATATTATAATAATCAGTTAGTTTGTTGTACCAAACAGATTATTTGTACCATGTGGTACTGCAGGTATGTATGGTGCCTCATATGGCTTATCAAGTCCATACAGGAAATATGAATCCACAAGCATCTCACCTGTCAGCTTGCCTGTCGAATCATCAAAGCTCACGTTGAGCGTGCTGATAGTTTTCTTCTGTGATGAACCAATCACCTCTCCAAGCATAGCCTTAAGCCCATGATACTCTGTCTTGAATGCCATAACTGTGCTGACATCATAAAGCTGATAACCTGTAACCGTAGACTTTGCAGAGCCTGTTGATGTACTGCCATCAGCTGCACTGCCGTCGCCTGTCTGTGACTGAGAGCTGTTGCCATCAGCGGTCTGAGAGCTCTGCGAACTGTCTGCATTACTGCTATCCGTGGTACTGCTGTCTGAACTGCTTCCTGACGAAGAATCTGTACCGGCTTCACCGGTCGGATTATTCACATCAATAGCTGTCGGTGAGCCGACTGTAAGCTCTGTAATATTTGTATTGGTAGATTTCTCGATAGCAACCGCATCCATGATGCCGTTTTCTATCTGTAAATATGAAGGGAAATTGTCATATACCTGCTGCATGGCATCAGACATATCCTTTGTCTTCTCTGTGTAGTCATCCGCCTTTGCCGCAAGTGCTGAAAGCTGATTGTACTGTGATTTCAGATTCATATTTTCGCTCTTGAGTGAATCCCTCTTATTGGACTGTGGAATAAAAATCAAAAAATATGTCAGTGCTAAAATGGCAACACCCGCTAATATAATAAGTAACTTTTTATCTCTCGTTGACATCCTAACACCCCCTACTGATTTGTACTGTCTGTATCTGATGATGAATTACTATCCGTCTGTGCCTGTGATGACGCATCTTTTGATGTATCATCTGGCTCACTGCCTGTGCCATCTGCCGATTCAGAAGCAGCACTGTCATCAGCCTTTACATATGTGCAATCTACTGTGAACTGAACCTTTGAAGCACCGGTCTCATCAACCTCCTCTGTAATGGTTGACACATTGGATACCATGATACTCTCAAATGTACGAAGCTGTGCAATCACATCAGCCGCTATATCCTTGCTGCCTGTCTTTATGGTCATCGAAACACCATCTGTCGTAACAGACATATTCACAAGCTTGGCCTCTGACGGAAGCTTCTGCTCCAGCTCATCCACGAAGCCCGTTATCTCATCATTCTTGTTGGATGAGGCGCTCTCAAGAAGCTTAGTCCAGTCATAGTCCTTCTTGGTCTGGTTGTACACATCATATATATTCTGTGCATATGACAAATCAGAAACACGAGCTTTAAGTGTCATATTGTCTGAAGTTAAAACAAGATTTGAAAAAATGCTGTATGCCGTGATACCAACTGCAACTACCACACACAATCCAAAAATGAGAAGCTGCACTGCAAAAGAAACAGGCTTTTCTGCTTCCTCCCCTGCCGGTACGGGAAGAGGCTTCCCATCAGGACCGACAGGTGGATTTCCCTGCATCCCTGCCTGTGCGCCGCCGGATGACATAGCACCTGCAGCTGTTCCTGCCATAATCGTAGCACCGATTCCCTTGTTTTTCTTACTGTCAAGTATATCAAGCGGGCTCAGTGAACATCCGACACAATTGAAATACTCTGCAAGCTTTGCCTCTGCGAGGTTTATGCTCTTTGCCACATGTATGCCGTCAAACTGCTGGAGCGGAACCACCTTGACATTCAGCTCATTGGTCAAAAGCTTTGAGAGTCCGCTGAAATCAGCGCCTAAGCCAATGAGGAAAATTCTATCGATAGGAGTATCTGAGTTTCTCGACTGATAGTAGTCTATTACTCGTCCGAGACTGCTTATCAGATTGGAAAGTGAATATGACACATTCAGGCGAAGCTTCTTAAAGCGCTCAGAATCAATCTCATGCCCCATAGGATCCATGCCGCCGCCCGCCGGCTCATCAGGTACTGTGCCATCAGGCCTTATTGCAAGGCAGGTCTTTCTGCGTGCCACATCAACTGCATCGGTAAATGACAGATACTCTCCAAAAAGCTCACTATCCTGAATCTCCTCAATAGCATCAGCAAGTCCATAGTTGACATTGCGTTGCAGCTTTACCATGCTTCCATCCATTACAGTCAGTGTGGTAGAAACCTCATCCACCTTGACAGTCACCTTCACATCTCCTGGAATCTCTCTTCTCATGAGCTGCTTAATGGCATTTCCACTATAGTCAAGTGCTACAAGCTGCAGCCTGCAATCAGCTGCAAGAGCACCATACGACAAAATAAGATCATTAGGCACAGCAATAACCGAAAGACGTAATTTCTTTTCTTCCGGTCTGTCAATCTTCTCTATAATCTGATGTACCAGCTTGTACTGGCTCAAATCCACCGGAAAATAATCCGATGCATTCATTGCGATCATTTCCTTAAGCTGTTTTTCCTTAACAAGCGGAAGCTCAATATCTCTGCTTGCTATACGCGCTGAATTTAAAACAAAAACAGCTTTTTTTGTGGCAATCTTCTTTTCCTTCAGCTTACTGTATAAGATAGAACGAAACATCCCATCCGGCTGTACCACTCCATCATTAATCATCCCCGGTGGTGTCGGGAAGCCGAACATATTGTAAATCTTGGGATTTTTTGCTTTGTAATCAATCTCAACTACTCTGGTAAGGTTCTCCCCTATTTCAATACCGAGTACCCTATTTGCCATAACCTAGTCCTCCGTGTTTATCTTTGTTTTACACTGTATACATCTGTAAAACATTCGTAACTGTTCAGTTACAAACATTCTATATATATATTTCGGTATATCTGTGTCCTCTCCGCTTTTGTCTCACTGCTTGTCGTACTACCTGTTTTATATTAAGTACGCTATATTATAACACGTTTTTCAAAAGCCTGCGAGTGTCAAATATGCCGATATCATTTTCTCACCCCATAGCATCGAAATAAATATTCCGGCTGCCAAGTACGGTCCCATCGCAAGCCTGTTGCCTGCGTTTGTTACTTTCATACGAATCAGATGTATCACAGAACCGATGATGCATCCTAAGAAAAATGCTAATGTAATATTCTGCCAGCCTATCGCAAGGCCTGCACATGCCATGAGCTTGACGTCTCCGCCACCTATGGCTCTTCCTCCACTTACAAGAAGAAGGATTTCAAGAAATAAACTGACACAAAAGAATCCTATCACATATTCAGACCAGTTATCATGGTCTAAAAACACATGCAGGATTCCAAGCACCAGTATAAATATATTGATTCCGAATGGAATTTCATATGTTCTCCAGTCTATCACACTCAGAACTATGAGTGCAGATGTAAGAAAGCAGTAGATGATACTCGTAAGCTCAAGTCCATTTACTGCAAAAACTACTATGTATAATATACCGTTTAACGCCTCAATAATAGGGTATTGAGGTGATATCGGTTCTTTGCACTTGCGGCATCTGCCACGAAGAAACAGCCAGCTGAAAACCGGCACCATATCGTACCACGCGAGCTGATACCCGCATCTCATGCAGTGGGACCTTTCGGTCACCACTGTCTCATGCTGCGGTATGCGGTAGATACAGACATTTAGGAAGCTGCCTATAACTATACCGAATGCAAATATTAAGATGTAGATGGGTATCAGTTCTGGTATCATTTAATAATTATCCCTTCAAAAATTAATTTTTCGGTTTAATCTGATCGTCTGTTCCAGTTGCAGTATAATAATCAGATGATGCTGCATATGTAATTTTTCCTGTTGCACTAGTATAAGTAATATCAATATTACCATTCCACTTAGTTCCCTTTAACCTTGTAGTTTCCAAACCAGTATCCTTTAACGGATTTTGTGTAGTAGGCTCAATCCCAGGATCAGCATCTTTTGAAACTGTAACTTTAATGGTATCTGGAGCACCTTCTTTATCTGAATAATATGTCTTTAATGTTGTTGCAATACTATCACAGTTCTGAATATCTGTTGCTTCTCTTGACTTCTCAACATACTTGATAAGCTGTGGAGCAAGTACACCTACAAGCACTGCCATGATGGCGATTACAACAATAAGCTCTACGAGAGAGAAACCTTTGTTGTTCTTCTGTTTCTTTCCTAACTTTTTAAATACATTCTTTACCATAGTTCTTTTCTCCTTTTCATTATAACATGGTTTTTGTGCAAAGAGCTGTGCCCTATCAGCATCTCTTTGGTTTGTATGTGCTCATTGTACCATAATTCGAAGTATAATGCAAGTTATTTTCTAGTACAATAGTATCATTACTGTATAATTTTTTTCGCCTTTTTTAGCAATTTTAACCAAATTTTAACCGATTTATTGCATTTAAATCATATTTTTTCAAAGAAATAATCTCCCGAGCTGTATTTTGGCACAGCGTGAGGGGCTTCACTCCATGTGACCGGCTAACGCATACACTCTCGTGAGAGCTACGCTACACTGCCAAGATACTGTAGGAATTATGCTTTTAGATTTTCTATGCTTGACGAAACCGTCGAAACGCGCCGTCCGTGGCGCGTTTCTCCTTGCCCATTACTGCTCACACCATCAGTGTGACCAGTAACGATTACAGCCCATTAAAAGTGCCTCTACGAGGCAGGGGCTGTAATCTGACAATAGTTGACTTATTGGCGCATAGCTTGACAGCGTGGTGTCAAGCTTGCGTTTGAACAGCAACGATATATTACATCCCAGTGGCAGTTCATTTCTGTGTTTCATGCGCATAATTCAACAGTATCTAAGCACCTTCGCTATTCGCTCACCCGAGAGTATATTCGCCAGCCGTTCGTAGAGAATGAAGCCCCATCCTACTGTCAGTAAAAGAGGAAGCAACCTCCGAGTTCTCGCCCAAAGATTGCTTCCTCTAATTTACATTTCACTACAATATTAACTCACAAGCCATTTTTTTACAGTTTCCTCATCAAAATCCACACATTCAGCTATATCTTCTATTGAGTGTCCTTTTTTCTGAAGTTTTAAAGCCGTTACTTTTGCCTGACGAATTCTTCCTTCTTCTCTGCCTAATTCTCGACCTTCTTCTCTGCCTAATTCTCTGCCTTCATTTTTCTGTTCTTCCCATGCCTTGCACATATCAATCACCTCTTCTTTCTCATCTATGTCTATATCCTGTCTCTTATACACATCTGACGCTGCCGACGATCGCATAAGTGTAGAT
>ENA-UADX01000112-UADX01000112.1-human-gut-metagenome-genome-assembly--contig:-NODE-112-length-16581-cov-5.958974_pt1 | contig 16581 bp, 9 predicted proteins | sample MGYA00244270_ERZ654266 | MGnify/ENA primary metagenome ERZ654266 (study PRJEB26926, sample SAMN06164990) | human gut metagenome | biome: ENVO:00009003; feature: ENVO:2100002; material: ENVO:00002003... | reverse complement strand
GCTAGTCTCGTGGGCTCGGAGATGTGTATAAGAGACAGATATTACAGTTGACATAGTCTGTTTATTGACATATTATAATTATAGAAAGGTCTCCATTAACCTTATGGTCTTTGAATCATAGAAGAGATGAACATTAAAGAAGGTCTCCATTAACCTTCGGTAATCAATCCGTAAAGAGATGAGCATTAACGAGTGGGAAGCTTAGTCTTCCCACATTTTTTAATCTCAAATACAAAGGAGCAGTATTATGTTTACACTAGAGGGAAAGTTGACATTTATCAACATTGACCAGAGTTACCTCAAAAAGCTGCATGATGCATGCTCAGAGGTGTATTATAAGCCAAGCGGTTATGAGAATAAACCGTATATAGGAATTCTGATAAATAAAAACGACAGAAAATATGTAATTCCATTATCCTCAGCGAAAGAGAAGCATAAGACATGGAAAAATGTTAATAAAGAATGCTATTTGGTTTATGAAAAGGCAAAGAAGTCCAGTATGGGTCAAGGAGATATTTGGGTGGAAGTAGAAGAGGATGATGTAAAGCATATTCTTTCTGTTATGGATATTAAGAAAATGATTCCGATTGTGGATGGTGTTTACAGTAGGGTAAATATTAATCCAGATGACACAGATACCAATGATGTCAAGAAATACAAGGATTTGCTGAATAAGGAATATTCTTTTTGCTTGAAGGTAATTGATGAAGTTATCGGAAAGGCTAACAAGTTGTACGATAAACAGATGGTAACAGGAAAGGTAGTTAAGTTCTGTTGTGATTTTAAGGCATTAGAAGAAGTGGCAGATAAATAGTATCGGATGGCTCGCATGAGCCATCCGTTTACAATTATATAGAGTAAGGCATTAAAATACATGTTGTAATATTAACAGTTGTGTTGCTGACTATCAGGGTTGAAAAACAAACAAATGTTTGCTATAATAAATGAAGCGAGGAAATAAAAGTATATTAGGTTTAGTAATTTAAGTATTCATTTAATTTATTGTAATTAGGGAAAATCCAATATCAATCGATTGATAGAAAGAGTGATTTTATATGAACATATGGCTAAAGTTAAGGAAAACAGCTGCAATTACACTATGTGAGTTACTTGCAATTGCTACAATTTTTACAGGCTGTACCTCCACTGATTTATCAGGCACTGAAGGTGCCGGGAATGCCACAGGAGCTGTAGTGGCAGGTGAGGATTCTTCCGGTGCTTTAGGCAGCAAGGATAAAGTGGATGGGCCGCAGGAGAATCTTGTAAACAACAATTCCTACGTTTCCCTTGATGCTATTCCGGCATATGATGGCAAGGCATATGTGGCTGTCAACAATAATGAGCCTTTTTTTACGGACAGCGATATGACTACCACTGCTTTTGAAAATTACAGTGATTTGGATTCACTTGGCAGATGCGGTGTGGCTTATGCCAATATATGCAAGGATATCATGCCGACTGAGGAGCGTGGCAAGATAGGCATGATAAAGCCATCAGGCTGGCATACGGTGAAGTATGATGTGATAAAGGACAGGTATTTATATAATCGCTGTCATCTTATTGGCTATCAGCTTGCCGGCGAGAATGCCAATCCAAAGAACCTTATTACCGGCACGAGATACCTGAATGTGGAGGGGATGCTTCCGTTTGAGAATCTGGTAGCGGATTATGTAAACAATACAGGAAATCATGCACTCTACAGGGTGACTCCGATGTTCTCGGGCAGCAATCTAGTTGCAAACGGCGTTCTCATAGAGGCAAAGTCGGTTGAGGATAACGGTGGCGGCATACTTTTTAATGTCTATTGCTATAATGTGCAGCCCGGAGTCGGAATAAACTATGAGAATGGTGACAGCTGGCTGGATGGCACCACTCCGCAGCAGAGCGCTCAGACGGATACACCGCAAAATGAAGGCTCGCAGAGCAGCGCTGGAAGCGGGGCAGGAGAATCCGGCTCTTCAGGCAGTACAACAGGAAGTGCATCATCAGGCTCAGACAGCTCAGCAACAGAAAATAGCGCTGCTGATTCCTCAAACAGCGAGACGATGGTTCATATCACTGCAACCGGCAAGAAATATCACCGTGCGGGCTGTCGGACTTTGAAAAAGAGTGACACAGAGGTAACGCTTGAAGAAGCAAAATCCATGGGCTTGTCTCCGTGCGGAATTTGCAATCCACCACAGTAGATGTGCATTAGCATTTGCAATCCGCCACAGTATATGTGCATTAGCATTTGTAATTCACTGCAGTAGATGTGCATTAGCATTTTCAATCCACCTCAGTAGAAGCACATTAGCATCTGAAATTTTCCACAGTAGACGAACATTAGCATTTGTAACCTTTCACAGCAGATGTACGTTACCTTTGCAGTACAACCAAGTTTATTGAAGAAACTAGGAAGAAACCGTGCAAATGAAAATATTGTCACAGAGTAAGGGCTGCAAGCCACGGCACCGCTGTGGCGCACGCATATGCATTTGATTGAGCGAATAGCAAAGCCGCTTAGATACTGTAGGATTATGCACATGAAGCACAGAAATGACTTGCCATGGAGGGCAAGTCAAGGAGAACCGCGCCATGGAAGGCGCGTTTCGACGGTTTCGTCAAGCATAGAAGAATAAAAAGCATAATCCGTACAGTATCTTAGCGGCAAAGCGTAGCGAAAGCAAAGCATATGCGTGTGCCCTAACGGTGCCGTGGCTTGCAGCCCGTCCTATAGCACATACAGCAAAATCCCCTGTAACCCTTGACGATTGCAAAACCGAAAAGTATAATAGAATAGCTAATGAATTCAATATTTTAATATAGATGGAGGAAACCAAATGGCACTGAGCAAAAAGCCGGTCAACGGCATGAAGGATATACTACCTGCAGAGATGGAAATCCGTGATTATGTGACAAGCGTGATCAAGGATACATATAGAAGCTTCGGATTTACACCGATAGAGACACCATGCATGGAGAATATAGCGAATCTCACAAGCAAGCAGGGCGGAGAAAATGAGAAGCTGATCTTCAAGGTAATGAAGAGAGGCGAGAAGCTGAATCTGGAGACAGCAAAGGAAGAATCGGATGTAGTAGACTTTGGAATGCGCTACGACCTTACAGTGCCACTTTCAAGATATTATTCAAACAATGCCAACAACCTGCCGTCGCCGTTTAAGGCACTTCAGATGGGCAGTGTGTGGAGAGCAGACAGACCTCAGAGAGGCCGCTACAGACAGTTTACACAGTGTGATATAGATATACTCGGAGAGCCAAGCAATCTGGCAGAGATAGAGCTGATTACAGCAACCACTACCACAATCGGAAGACTCGGTTTCGAGAACTTTGAGATAAGAATCAACGAGAGAAGAATCCTAAAGGCAATGGCTGCTTACAGTGGTTTCGCTGAGGAGGACTACGACAGCGTATTTATCACACTCGATAAGATGGACAAGATAGGAGTGGAAGGTGTTGCAAGTGAGCTTGCACAGGATGGCTACCCACAGGAAAATATTGACAAATATCTTGATTTGTTCAAGCTTTTGGAGCAGACAAGGGATGTCACTGAGGGTGTAAAAATACTTTCAGAAAAGCTCGGTGAATATTTAGACGAAGAAGTGGTTACAAATATGACAGAGATAGCTACGGCTGTTAATGCTACAAAGGGAGCAAAGTTTGAGCTCGTATTTGACCCTACACTTGTTCGTGGAATGAGCTACTACACAGGAACTATTTTTGAGATATCAATGCCTGAGCTTGGCGCAGCTTGTGGCGGTGGCGGACGATATGACAAGATGATTGGAAAGTTCACCGGAAATGATGTACCGGCCTGTGGTTTTTCAATCGGTTTTGAGAGAATTATCCTGCTTCTCATGGAGAGTGGCTTCAAGATTCCTGAGAGTCCAAAGAAGGTGGCTTATCTGGTTGAGAAGAAATATCCGGCAGACAAGCTTGTTGATGTCATGAACCAGGCAAAAGACGCAAGAGCAAACGGACAGCAGGTGCTTGTTGTGCGAATGAACAAGAACAAGAAATTCCAGAAGGAGCAGCTTATGAAAGAGGGCTACGAGGAGTTTGTTGAGTTCTTTAACAGATAGGAATCTGATAAGCAGCAGATTAGCTGTGTAGCAGCGGTATCAAACAGTTATTAGAATAAATATATAGTAGAAATATAAGGAGTATAAAATGGCAGAATCAATGCAGGGCTTACATAGAAGCCATAGATGTACAGAGGTATCAAATGCCAATATCGGTGAGAAGGTCACAGTGATGGGCTGGGTACAGAAGAGAAGAAATTTAGGAAGTCTCATTTTCGTAGATTTAAGAGACAGAAGCGGAATACTTCAGATAGTGTTCGGTGAGGAAAATGTAGGTGCAGAGGGCTTTGAAAAGGCAGGCACCTTAAGAAGTGAGTTCGTCATTGCAGTTGAGGGAACTGTCCAGAAGAGAACAGCCGCTGTCAATGAGAACTTAAAGACAGGTGATATCGAGGTTATCGCTACATCAATCAGAGTGCTGTCAGAGGCACAAACACCTCCATTCCATATTGAGGAGAATTCAAAGACCAGCGAGGACATCAGACTTAAATACCGTTATCTGGACCTTCGCCGTCCTGATATCCAGAGAAATCTCATGCTCAGAAGCAATGTGCTTCGCGTGATGCGTGACTTTATGGCAAACGAGGGCTTTTTGGAGATAGAGACACCAATCCTTTGCAAGTCTACACCGGAGGGTGCCAGAGATTATCTCGTGCCAAGCCGTATACACCACGGACATTTTTATGCGCTTCCACAGTCACCACAGCTCTTTAAGCAGCTTCTGATGGCTTCAGGCTATGACAGATATTTCCAGATTGCACGATGCTTCCGTGATGAGGATCTGCGTGCAGACAGACAGCCTGAGTTTACACAGGCCGATATGGAGCTTTCATTCGTAGATATCGATGATGTAATCGAGGTAAATGAGAGACTGTTAAAGCACCTTTTTAAAGAGGTCATAAATGTGGATGTTGAGATTCCGTTTAAGCGTATGCCTTGGCAGGAGGCTATGGACAGATTTGGTTCTGACAAGCCTGATACACGCTTTGGTATGGAGCTTTGCGATGTTTCGGAAGTGGTAAAGGACTGTGGCTTTGGAGTATTCACAGGAGCTCTTGAAAACGGTGGCTCTGTCCGCGGTATCAATGTAGAGGGACAGGCAAAGATGCCTCGTAAGAAGATTGATAAGCTTGTAGAGCACGCAAAGGGCTGTGGAGCAAAGGGACTTGCTTATCTGTGCATCAATGAGGATGGCACATACAAGTCATCATTTGCCAAGTTTATGACAGAAGCTGAGCTTGATGCACTTGTTGCAAAGATGAACGGAAAGCCGGGAGATTTACTCCTTTTCGCAGCAGACAAGAATAAAATCGTATGGAATGTACTTGGAGCGCTTCGTCTCATGCTCGGAGCTGAGCTTGGCCTGATTGATGAGAACAAGTACAATTTCCTCTGGGTAACTGAGTTCCCACTCCTTGAGTGGTCTGATGAGGAAAACAGATTTATGGCAATGCATCATCCATTCACTATGCCTATGGAGGAGGATTGGGACAAGATAGACTCAGATCCGGGCGCAGTTCGTGCAAAGGCATATGATATCGTACTCAATGGTACAGAGCTCGGTGGAGGCTCAGTGCGTATCCATCAGGATGACATCCAGGAGAAGATGTTTGAGGTGCTTGGTTTCACAAAGGAGCGTGCACATGAGCAGTTTGGATTCCTGCTTGATGCATTCTCATATGGTGTACCGCCACACGCAGGACTTGCCTTCGGTGTTGACCGTATCTGCATGCATATGCTGCATACAGACAATATCAAGGAGGTTATTGCATTCCCTAAGGTAAAGGACGCTTCGGACCTCATGTCAGAGGCACCCGGAACTGTAGATCCAAAGCAGCTTGAGGAGCTTGGAATAGCTGTAGCTGCAGAGGAAGATGAGGAATAACACTATAATATGAATTTGAAAAAAAATATTTTCAATGCGATTACCATAATACTGCTCGCCGCACTTATTGCGGGGGCAGTATTGCTTAATAACAGGATAAAAAAGCTCGAGACACAGATGTCATACACCTCAGACAACACATCGGTGATACTTTCCGATGTGCAGACCATGCAGGATGATATCAAGTCCACTCTTGAGGAGGAGGCCAGCCTCATAACAGACTGGGATATTTCCTTAAAAAGTGCAGATTTTACCGATATGACATACACAGTCTCTGTCTCGGTGGTGCCAAAGGAGTACACAGAGGATACAAAAACCAGTGTATTTTTCGGTACAAACGAGATACCGCTCGAGCTAAACGGCATCAAGTATACGGGTGAGGCCACCCTTCCACTGTCTGAGGACTATGCAGGCAATGTGACATTTCTGTTTGTTGACGGAAATAAGAGAAGCACAGAGGTGCTCGATGAGTTTGAAGGTGTGACATCAGTGTTCAAAAATGTAGCATCTGGCATACTTGCCAATAAACCAACCTTTGACAATGGCAGCATAAAGCTTGGCACAGATGTAGATGTAGCGGTCATGGGAAATGATTACTTTGACTTTAACAGTGTGCAGCTCGTAGTTGCAAGCTCAGATACAGAGCTAAAGACATACGATATCCGACAGCTGTTGGCAGAAAACGGCACAGACAGTGCAGACTCTGCAGACACAGACTCCATCACATCCGCCTTAAGTCGGAAGGATGATGCCAAAAAAGATGGCTCAAAGAATGACACGGAAAATGATACCTCTGATGCCTCAAAAGAGGACGACGGTAAGCTCCATAGCCTCGAAGGCACAGTCAAAATCGAAGACTTAATCCCTGTCACAGCCGCAAGCAATATCAAAATATATGTCAAAGCAGTATCGGCACAGGGCTACACCTTCACATATGACCTGTTCGATGGTATCGTAAATCAGGACATCACAGACTTTGAAACCACAGCCGACATATCCGGCGGCGACTACACAGTAACCGACCCGGCCGGCAGCAAATACGAGCCATAAAAATGTGATATAAAATAAAGCTCATTTCGCATAAGTGAAATGAGCTTCAAATTTTAAGAAGAAAAAGTGCCGGACAAAATTTCACGCCAGTGAAATAAGTCCGGCACTGCCAGAATGCAAGGCAGCAAAGCGCCTCGCTCGTAAACCTGAATTAGCCGGAGAGCATACAGTGTGTTCCGAAGAAAAATGTGAACTGCCGCGGAGTTCCATAAAGTAAAAAAGAAAGAAAATGTAAATAAAACCATAATCTGCCCGGACAAACAACCGCGGCTGACTTCACATTTTTCTGAGGAATATACTGTGTGCTATGCCGGCAGCCTCACAACCTAAAAAGCGAGGCGCCCACCACACCTATCATATGATGAGCTGCACCTCACCCTTCTTTTTTGCTGAGCGGCAGCGTAAATATAAACTCAGTTCCCACACCCTCAGTGCTTATTACATTTATATTCTCACCATGCGCCTGCACGATTTCTTTAACTATAGACAGGCCAAGTCCCGTACCGCGCTTATCTTTTCCGCGGGATAAATCACTCTTGTAGAAGCGCTCCCAGATCTTTGAAAGGCTGTCCTTTGGTATACCGATACCGTGATCCTTTACTGATATAAACACCTTTTCATTTCTGATACTCGTCTCAATCTTGATACTCGAATCATTATTTGAAAACTTCACAGCGTTGTCTATCAGGTTGTAAAGAATCTGCTGGATTTTGACCATATCACCGCGCACGAAAAGCTCTTTTCCGGTAAGCAGCAGGTCAAAGCTTAAGCCCTTTTCACTGCATTTACCCTCGAAGGTAAGGATTGTCGTGCGGATCATTGTATTGATGTCAAAATCAGCAATATCCAGGTGTATGCCGTGATGACCGAACTGGTTCAGATCAATAAGACTCTTGGTGAGCTTATTAAGCCTCTCGGTTTCATAAAGTATGATATTTAAATACTTATCCTGCATCTCAACAGGGATTGTTCCGTCCAGCATAGCCTCCACGTAGCCCTTTATCGAGGTAAGAGGGGAGCGGAAGTCGTGTGACACGTTGGAAACAAACTTGCGCTGATCCTCCTCAAGAGTATCTAGCTCCGTTGCCATGTAGTTGAGTGTGTTTGCCAGATAGCCGATTTCGTCGTTGGAATGTACATCAATCTGGGCAGTGAAATCGCCCTTTGCATACTTCTTTGCGGTCTTTGTGATTCGTGTGATTGGCTGGTAAATGGAGCGGCTCATCATGACAAGCATAATAAATGCCACTGCAAAAATGAGCGCTACAGTGTAAAAGGAGATATTCATAAAACCGTTTACACCTGCCGTGATATGGCTCATTGTCTTGTGAATGACTATGTAGCCGATATTCTGGTACGAGACATTTACCGGGGAAAATACGGACAGCATCTTATGCTTGAAGGAGCCGTAAAAATCTCCAATCATATAGTTGTTGCTGCCAAAATCGGTGACATCAAAGCCATTTATCACTACAGGCTTAGAACTGTCATTTTGGATATCAATGCCTATTGACGGATCATCTGAGTCCATGAGCAGCTCACCGTCAGGGCTGACCACCCATACCTCGGCATCCATATAGTCGGCTACGATTTTCATGTGATTCTGGAAATCGCTAAGCGACATGGATGAGTCAAAGTATTCGGCGGCGTAATCACCTGCAATGATGGATGCTTCCCTGTAGAGATTGGAAGCCTCCTGCTTTTCAATATAGTCTGTGGTGAGATGCTGTGTAAAGGTGCATATAATGAAAAAAGCGATGACACCGTAAATCAGATAGCTGATTAACAGCTTAGCGTAGATGGTGTGCTTCATTATTATTTTACCTCAAATTTGTATCCGATGCCCCAGACAGTTGCGATGCGCCAGGTTGGCTTGTCCTTGATTTTCTCGCGGAGACGCTTTACATGCACATCGACAGTGCGGGTGTCGCCGACATATTCATAGCCCCATATGTTGTCCAGAAGCTGCTCCCTCGTAAACACCTGATTTGGAGATGAGGCAAGAAAATATAAAAGCTCAAGCTCCTTTGGCGGCATATCAATCTGCTGTCCGTCATAAGTGACAGAGTAGTTGGACAGATTTACAATAAGCCCCGGGTACTCCACACACTTGATATCTACGGAAGCATAGGCCTCCGGCTTTGCAGGCTGGAAGCGTCTGAGCACGGCCTTGACTCTTGCCACAAGCTCCTTTGAGTCAAAGGGCTTGAGTATATAGTCGTCGGCGCCAAGCTCCAGGCCTAAAACCTTGTCAAATACCTCGCCCTTTGCGGAGAGCATGATAATCGGCACATCGGACTTTGCACGTATCTCACGGCATACCTGATAGCCGTCTATGCCCGGAAGCATAAGGTCCAAAAGAAGCATGTTTGGCTTGTAGTGCTCGAACGCGATAAGAGCCTGCTCACCATCATTTACGATTTTGGTGTCATAGCATTCCTTGGTCAGATATAGAGATATAAGCTCTGCTATATTGTTGTCGTCGTCTACTATCAGTATTTTCTGTTTAACAGCCATTTCTAATCTCCTTCTTAAAAATTATTTATATTCCGTAAAAGTACATTGTCGTTATTTAAAGGTTGCGATGGTTACTCCGGCATCGCCCTCACCAAACTCACCGAGATGGTATTCCGCAATAGTTTTTGTCCTCTTAAGGAGTCCATGCACAGCCTTTCGCAGTGCACCGGTGCCTTTTCCGTGGACAATGCGCACAGATGAAAGATGAGCGATATATGCGTCGTCCAAGTATTTATCTAAGAGAGCAAGTGCCTCATCCGTAGTCTTTCCAATCAGGTTGATTTCTGATGAAACTGACAGCGATTTGCTCATCTTTATCTTGCTTCCGCTGCCGCCGTACTTCTTGGCAGGAGATACATCGTCGTTTAAGAGCACGAGGTCATTAATATTAACCAGCGAGCGCAGTATACCCATCTGCACATACAAATCGCCCTTGGCATTTGGCAGAGTGTGGACGGTTCCCTTCAGATTGAGGGAGAGCACAAGCACAGAATCACCGATGCGCAGCTTCTTAGGCGCCTTGTGATTTGCCTTGGCAGTGTTTTTCTTGATGTCTGACAGCTTCTTTTCCTTGTCATTCATCTTGTCACGAAGGGCAGAGCGCTCCTTTTCCATCTGGCTCATAGGAGCCTGCCCCTGTCCGTATTTGTTGAAATTGCGGATGGTTTTGTCGGCAAGTTCCTTTGCATCCTGCAGTATCTTGTAGGCTTCCTCATTTGCCTCGCGTAAAATCTTGTCTTTGCTCTTGTCTATGCGCTCGTTTTTCTCTTCGAGCTGTTTCTTGAGCTTTTCAATCTCGGCCTTGTAGCTGTTGATTTCAAGCTGTTCCTTTTCGATGGTTTGTCGCTGTGACTCGAGGCTTGCAATCAGATCCTCAAAATCAAGGTCGTTATCATTAATTCTGCTTTTTGCATCCTCGATGATGTTTTCGTCCAGACCAAGCTTTGATGAGATTGCAAATGCGTTACTCTTTCCAGGAATACCGATTAACAGGCGGTAGGTAGGGCTTAAAGTCTCCACATTGAACTCACAGCAGGCATTTTCCACACCGTCTGTGGAAAGCGCATATACCTTCAGCTCACTGTAGTGTGTGGTGGCCATGGTGATGGCACCATACTGGTGCAGTCTGTTTAAAATTGAGATGGCAAGTGCCGCACCCTCTGTCGGGTCGGTTCCCGAGCAGAGCTCATCGAACAGGCAAAGGCTTCTGTCATCGGCTTTTTCAAGAATTTTTACGATATTGGTCATGTGAGACGAGAAGGTACTGAGACTTTGTTCAATACTCTGCTCATCGCCTATATCCGCAAAGACATCTTCAAAGATGGCGAGCTTTGACCTGTCAGCCGCAGGAATGTGAAGACCTGCCTGACCCATGAGAGTCAAAAGTCCGACAGTCTTTAGTGAAACCGTCTTACCACCGGTATTTGGTCCGGTGATGATGAGCTGCTTATAGTCCTCGCCGAGCCGTACATCTATAGGGACCACCTTTTTAGCATCCAAAAGCGGATGACGGCCCTTTCTGATATTGATATGCCCATCGGTGTTGAAATCCGGTGCCACACCGTTATATGATTTAGCCAGATTTGCCTTTGCAAAAATGAAGTCAAGCTCTGAAAGAATCTCATAGTCCTGCTCCAAGGCAGCCGCATTCATGGCAACCTTGTCGCTGAGCGCTGCAAGGATTTTTTCAATCTCCTCCTGCTCCTTTATGAAAAGCTCCTTGAGCTCGTTATTCAAATTGACGACAGCCATCGGCTCGATAAAAAGGGTAGAGCCGGTAGATGACTGGTCGTGCATCATTCCGGGTACATTGCCTTTAGCCTCAGCCTTTACAGGCAGACAATATCTGCCGTCGCGCATGGTCACAACCGCATCCTGCAGATATGTCCTCGTTGTGCTGTTGTTCATGAGCTTGGTGAGCTGCGCATGGATTCTGTCGTTCATGCCGCGTATGCTCTTTCTTATCTTAAAAAGCTCAGGACTCGCATCATCGGCAATCTCTTCCTCAGATAAAATGCACCTCTTAATCTCATCGCAGAGCGCAGAAACCGGTTCAATCCCTGCAAACAGACCGGAGAGAGAATCCTGCTTTTCATTATCCATGGCGCTTCTGCCATAGGCCTTCACGCGCTTTGCAACCTCCAAAAGACTGCAGATGCGAAGAAGCTCGGTCGTATTCAGAGCTCCGCCGATATCAAGCCTCTTTAGAGAAGCATGCACATTGTGTATGCCAACGAAGGATATTCCGCTGTCCTTGTACAGGCGGCTTAGTGCATCGGCAGTGGTGGTCTGCAGATGTCTGATTTCGTATAAATCGGTGATAGGCTCAAGCGAAAGACACCGCTTCTTTGTCTCATCACATGCTGCGTAGCTGCTTAGCATGGTGAGGATTTTGTTATATTCCAATGTTTTGTAAACTTTTTTATTCATTTCTATATCCTTATATTTCGGTAGTTGAATATTAAATTCATATTTACTGTATAGCTTATCATATTATAGCTGAAAATCTTCAAAAAAACCATAATAAATATGTATTAAATGATAATTACAAGATGATAACATAAAGTTTAATACATAACAAACCAGTTTGTTAAACGAGCCAAAAAGTAAGGGCTTGCGACATGTACCCGCCGGACTGCTGCACTGCTCCCAACGGTGCTACGCTGCGTGACTAAGATTCTGTATGGATTATGCATTTACTTTTTCTATACATGACGAAACCGTCGCTACTCGCCTTCCATGGCTCGATAGCTCCTTGCCCCGGCATCCATGCCGTGGCATTTCTGTGTTATGAGCATAATCCTACAGTATCTAAGCCACTGCGCTATTCGCACCGTTGGGAGCAGTGCAGCAGTCCGGCGGGTACATGCCGCAAGCCCGTACTCAAAGCCCATACTCAAAGAAAAAATATGGTTGCAACGCAATATAATTCAGAATATAATGTAAGATAGTAACTAAAGACATCTAATCAGGGTGACAATATGGAGCAATTTATCAGAGAAAAGATAAAGGATAAACCGCTGAATAAAAAAAGACTTGCAAAAAAAGCTGGCACAGCAGCACTCTGCGGAGTTGCATTTGCAGTGGCTGCAAGCATTGTTTTTGCTATATTTCTGCCGGTTATCAACAGACAATCAAAAAAAGCTTCAGATGGAAAAAATAATAATGATGTGCAGACAGCCACACAGCAGTCAGGCATAGATGACAGCAGTGATGCATATAGTGAAAATGGTACACAAAGCACAGAGTCCGGCACTTCTTCGGAGCCGTCTTCGCAGACCTATCAGCCTACACTCGCAGATTATCAGGCAGTGCAGAACCAGCTCTACAGAGTGGGCACTTCGGCCACGAAATTTGTAGTAGGAGTCACGGGTGTGACAGATGCCACTGATATTTTCAATAATTCCTATGAGACCGAGGGTCAGGGAGTGGGAGTGATACTGAGGGACAATGGAAAGCAGCTAATCATTCTGACAGAGAAAAATGTAGTGGATAAGGCGGATAAGCTTAGTGTAACCTTTGTAAACGACATGATGGCTGATGCTGCGCTGGTCAAGTATGACAGCAATACAGGTATAGCAATCATTTCCGTGGATAAGTCACTTCTGGACGACGCCACAATAAGGGCTATAGCGGTTGCGGAGCTTGGTAATTCAAATATTGTTTCAAGAGGAGCATCTGTCATTGCGCTTGAGGCAAACTATGCCATTCTCACAGGTCTTGTAACGTCAACAACCAACGAGCTGTCGGCGCAGGACAACAATTACTCGGTGCTCACCACAGATATTGCAAGCAACAAGTTACAGAGCGGTATACTGATTAATACAGATGGTCAGGTCATAGGGCTTTCGCTGCAGGATTTCAATCCGGCGGAGGAAAACAATACGCTCACGGCTGTCAGCATAAGCGACCTGTCACCTGTCATTGAAAAGCTCGAGAGCGGCGCAGATGTGCCGTACATAGGCATCACCTGTACTACAGTTACAGAAAAAATAGCAAACAGATATAACATCCCAAAGGGTGTTTATATAAAGCAGGTTACCATGGATTCACCGGCATTTGTCTCGGGGCTTCAAAGCGGAGATGTGATAGTTGCGGTAAACAATACAGAGGTGTCGAATGTGTCCGCGTACAACACACAGCTTATGAAGCAAAAGCCTGAGGATACCTGCAATCTGAAAGTAAAGAGAAAAGGAAGCAACGGCTACACGGAGATTACCTGTCAGGTGAAAATCGGAGTGATGAATTAGCCGAAATTAGGAGGATATATGAAGTATATTTCAACTCTCCGCGAGGGAGAGAGAATCAATGAGATTTTTTTATGCAAGAGCAAGCAGACAGCCATGACCAAAAGCGGAAAGCCTTATGACAATGTTATCCTGCAGGATAAGACAGGCACGCTGGATGCCAAGATATGGGATGTTGGCTCAGTAGGCATTGAGGAATTTGATGCAATGGATTACATAGCCATAACCGGTGATATCACAAGCTTTCAGGGCAATTTGCAGTGTTCCATAAAGCGTGCGAGAAAGGTGAACGAGGGAGAATATGACCCTGCGGATTATCTGCCGGTCAGCGATAAGGATGTCGAGGTCATGTATAAGGAACTCATGGGCTTTATCGGCTCTGTAAAGAATCAGTACCTGTCACAGCTCTTACATAGCTTTTTCGACAATAAGGAGTTTGAGCGCCGTTTCAAGTTCCATTCAGCCGCAAAGAGCGTGCACCACGGCTTTGTAGGAGGTCTTTTGGAGCATACACTCGGTGTGACGAAGAACTGTGATTATTTTGCAAAAATGTATCCGGTCTTAAACCGTGACCTGCTTCTTACAGCAGCTATTTTCCATGATATCGGAAAATTAAAGGAGCTTTCTACTTTCCCGGAAAATGACTATACAGACGCAGGCCAGCTCCTCGGACATATCATGATTGGTGCAGAGTGGGTAGGCGATGCGATTAAGAGTATCGACGGCTTCCCGGTAGTGCTCGCAAACGAGCTGAAGCACTGTATACTTGCCCACCACGGCGAGCTTGAGTTTGGCTCTCCGAAAAAGCCGGCACTTGTCGAGGCACTGGCACTTAGCTTTGCAGACAACATAGATGCCAAGATGGAGACCTTCAGGGAGCTGCTTGTAAATGTGCCTGAAAACGATACAAAGTGGCAGGGCTACAACAGATTTATGGAGACAAATTTCCGCAGAACAAGTGTGTAAAAAGGCGGACGATATTAATCATAAATGAGGGGCAAAATACCTTTTGACCCTCATATCATTATACATAAAATAAAGAAGAGAAAAGCATGAAAAAAAATGACATATTTGAACTTGAAATAACAGATATGGGAACAGATGGCGAGGGTATCGGACATTATGATGGCATGACCTTTTTCGTAAAGGATGCACTGATTGGTGACGTCATAACAGCCCGCGCAACAAAATTAAAGAAAAACTATGGCTACGCAAGAGTGGAAGAGATTAAGACCCCTTCCACTTTTCGCGTTGAGCCGCAATGTGAGCTGCACAAGAGATGTGGCGGCTGCCAGATACAGGCGCTCTCCTATGAAAAGCAGCTTGAATTTAAAAATAATAAGGTGCGCAACAATCTCATGCGTATAGGTGGATTTTCCGAGGCAAAGCTGGACAGTAAAATGCAGCCGCCTGTTGGCGCAGACAATCCATACCGCTACCGCAACAAGGCACAGTTTCCGGTGGGATATGACAGGGATGGCAATATAGTGACAGGCTTTTATGCATCGCGAAGCCACAATATCATCCCGGTTGAGGACTGCAGGCTTGGGGTGCCGCAAAACAAAGAGATACTGGATATCATAAAGGAATGGATGAATGAGTGCGGCATCACGCCGTATGACGAGAACACACACAAAGGGCTCGTGCGCCATGTGCTTATCAGATATGGATTTACATCAAAGCAGATTATGGTGTGCCTTGTGATAAATGGGGACAGTCTTGAAGCAAAACGCCGAGCCGGGAATGCAGCAGATATACTGTGCGAAAGACTCTCAAAAATCGATGGAATGACTTCGATTTCCTACAATATCAACAAGGAAAACACAAATGTCATCCTCGGCAAAAAGACAGTCTGCATATGGGGAAGACCATATATTGAGGACACCATCCATCTGCTTTCTTACCCTGATTTCACACCACAGGGGACAGGCATCACATATCAGATTTCGCCACAGTCGTTCTATCAGGTAAACCCGAAGCAGACAGAAAAGCTTTACAGCACGGCACTTGCATTTGCAGGGCTCACAGGAAATGAAAATGTCTGGGATCTCTACTGCGGTATCGGTACCATATCGCTCTTTTTGTCACAGAAGGCAAAGCAGGTGTATGGAGTGGAAATAGTGCCTCAGGCAATCGAGGATGCCAAAAACAACGCGAAGCTCAATGGCATCACAAATGCACAGTTTTTCGTAGGAAAGGCTGAGGAGGTGTTGCCACAGTTTTATGAGAATGCAAAGAAAACTGAGAAAATCACTGATGATACAGCATCCACAGGACGTACAGATATGCTTCGCCCGGATGTGATAGTCGTTGACCCGCCAAGAAAGGGCTGCGATGAGAAGTGCCTTGACACAATGCTTGCGATGTCACCGGAGAGGATTGTCTATGTGAGCTGCGATTCGGCAACATTGGCAAGGGATTTGAAGATACTCTGTGAGGAGAAGTATGAACTCGTGAAGTGGCAGGCATTTGATCAGTTTTCTCATACGACGCATGTTGAGTGCGTGATAATGATGCAGTATTGTGGAAAAGAGAAGAAAAAGTAGGGTTTGACCACAAGATGTTGTGCTCCCTGGGCAAAAATTAGACCGAAAATTGGCTAGTTTTTGCCCGATTTTTTTGCCCAATTTTATAGATGCATAGGGCTGAAAAAATGGTTTTGGGAGTGATTTGGAGAAAAACGAAAAGGAGGGAGTGGTAAGCAAAGCTAAAAATGAATATGGGCAGGGATGAACGCAAGGCGGTACTTATTTTAGAAATAGAATCTGTCTCTTATACACATCTCCGAGCCCACGAGACT
>ENA-UADX01000096-UADX01000096.1-human-gut-metagenome-genome-assembly--contig:-NODE-96-length-17900-cov-9.539031_pt1 | contig 17900 bp, 9 predicted proteins | sample MGYA00244270_ERZ654266 | MGnify/ENA primary metagenome ERZ654266 (study PRJEB26926, sample SAMN06164990) | human gut metagenome | biome: ENVO:00009003; feature: ENVO:2100002; material: ENVO:00002003... | reverse complement strand
CCTGATCTATGACAGTCAGGCCCCGCCCCGCAGGAGATATGTCCGGCAAAAAACCGAGGCACAGAAGTTTCGGGAGGATCGACAGAGCTGTTATCGTGTACTGTCCGATTACTACTATCTGCTGAAAAAATGGGAAGCCGACCGTTCTCCCAGGACACCGGAGGAAGAACCGCACCCCCGTTTTGTGGAAGCAATCCAGAAGAAAGCCTATGTAGAGTACCTGCTGGACCTTTTTCTTTATGAAAGTGAAGAAGAACAAAAGGCATGGATTGCAGAACACACAGCAGAAATCACACACTTGGAAAGGAGATTGAAAATCATGGCTGAGAACAAACCCACCAACCGAGAACGGCTAAGGGAAATCACAGATGGCATCGAGCAGGGCATCAAAGAACTGTTTGAGAGTGAAAAGTATATGCGCTATCTGTCCGTCATGTCCCGCTTCCACCGCTATTCGGTAAACAACACCATGCTCATCTATATGCAGAAGCCGGACGCCACTTTGGTAGCCGGATACAATAAGTGGAAAGACCAGTTTGAGCGTCATGTAAAAAAGGGCGAGCATGGCATTACCATCATCGCTCCCACACCGTATAAGAAGAAAATCGAGGAGCAGAAGCTGGACCCGGATACCAAGGCTCCGATTTTGGATAAAGACGGAAAGATCGTTACAGAGGAAAAAGAAATCGAGATCCCCATGTTTCGCCCGGTCAAGGTCTTTGATGTGAGCCAGACCGACGGGAAACCTTTGCCGGAGCTTGCTTCCTCCCTTTCCGGCAATGTGCCAAATTATGAGGCATTCATGGAGGCCCTGCGCCGCAGCGCACCGGTGCCGATTACTTTTGAAGCAATGGCCGCTGATACGGACGGCTATTTTTCTGCTGATCATCAGAAAATTGCCATTCGTCAGGGCATGAGTGAGGTTCAGACGGTTTCAGCCACAGTACACGAGATTGCCCACAGCAAGCTCCATGACCCTAAAAAATATGAAATGCTACCGTCATGGAAGGTTGTGCAGGAGAGTGAAGGTGGAACCAAACATGATTTCAAGTTGGATTTTGCCACAGAAAAAGAAGCCGAACAGTTTGCTTCTGATATGGATTGGCGTTATGTGGACGAAAATCAGTTTGAATGGCGTCTTGCAGTTGAGGAAGATGCAACCGCAGAAAAACAGGCAATCAAAAACCGCCACACGGAGGAAGTGGAGGCTGAAAGCATCTCCTATGCGGTCTGCAAGTATTTTGGCATCGAGACCGGAGAAAACAGCTTCGGCTATATTGCAAGCTGGAGCCAGGGCAAAGAGCTGAAAGAGCTGAGAGCCAGTTTGGAGACCATCAACAAAACCTCCGGCACTTTGATCTCCGACATTGAGCGCCACTATAAGGAAATCTGCAAAGAGCGCGGAATCGACCCTCATGCAAAGGTAGAGCCGGAACCCGCCCCGATAGAGCAGCCAGAAGATGCCACTAAGGTATCTGATAGACAGCCAACCAGCAATCTGACCTACTATGTAGCAGAGTGCATGGAATTTCCAAACCTCGGAGAATACCACGATAACCTGTCTTTGGAGGAAGCAATCCGCATTTATCAGGAGATTCCGGCAGAACGAATGAACGGGATCAAGGGCATTGGTTTTGAGCTGAAAGACGGAAGCGACTATGAAGGACCTTTTCCGATTTTGACCGGCCAGACCATTGACCTGGACACCATCCAGGCAATCGACTATTACCGTGATAATCCTCTGGTGCAAAAAGCGGTAAAGGAACTGGCTACGGCAATGCCAGAAATGGAAGTGCTGGGGGCGGATGCCAACCAGCAGGAGGCTTTGTTTCTGATTGACGATGCCACCTATCTTCATATCCAGTCCTGTGACAGCGGCTGGGACTATACCCTTTACGATGCCGCGTCCATGAAAGAGCTGGATGGTGGTCAGCTGGATATGCCGGAGATTTCCCGCATGAAGGCAGTTCTCCAGATTTGTGATGACAACGATTTGGGCAGAGACTCGGTAAAATACGCACCGTTGTCCATGATTGAGACCTTGCAGGAAGCTGCCTACCAGCAGATGCAGGCAGAGGTCAGTCAGATGGCTGCTTCTTCCCAGCTGCCGGAAGCACAGGAGCAGGCACTGGATGAATACCCCATGCCGGATGAGCAGGTCTCCACACCAGATATGCAGGAATACGGCTACTCCTATGATGGGATGTTCCCTGTTACCAGAGAACGGGCGCTGGAACTGGATGCCGCCGGTTTGACCGTCTATGTGCTGCATGAGGACAATACGGAGAGCATGGTGTTTGACCCGCAGGAAATCATGGATCATGGCGGTCTTTTCGGTGTGGACCATGAGGAATGGGAGAAAAGCCCTCAGTTCCACGAAAAGGTCATGGAGCGTCAGGAACATCAGCAGGAACGGGAACAGGCATTTCTTGCTCAGAACAGAGATTGCTTTGCCATCTATCAGGTGAGCCGTGACGATCCGCAGAATGTGCGCTTTATGAATCTGGATTGGTTAAAGTCCCATGACATTTCCATAGACCGCAGCAATTATGACCTCATTTACACAGCTCCTCTGAGGGAGTCTGGCACTGTGCCGGAGCAGCTGGAAAAACTATATGAGCAGTTTAATCTGCAAAAACCGGCGGATTTTCACAGTCCTTCTATGAGTGTCAGTGACATCGTTGCGATCAAGCAGGATGGTAAGGTATCCTGTCATTACTGTGACAGTGTTGGTTTTACCCAGATCCCCGGATTCCTGCCGGAAAATCCGCTGAAAAATGCGGAGATGGCCGTGGAGGACGATTACGGCATGATCGACGGTATCATCAACAATGGCGCAAAAGAGCCTACGGTGGCAGAGCTGGAACAGCAGGCCCGCAACGGTCAGCCCATTTCCCTCATGGATTTGGCTGCCGCTGCCCATCGGGAGGAACGGGAAAAGAAAAAGTCCGTCATGGAGCAGCTGAAAAGCCAGCCCAAGGCAGAACACAAAAAGATAGCGCCAAAAAAGAGTGCGGAAAGGGAGATTTGATATGGGAAACTTTACTTTTGAGGAAATGAACCTGATGTGCATTTACAATACCGGCAGCCGCACCGGACTGATCGACAGCCTGCGTGAGATGCGCGGCGAGCTGGCCCCGGAGGAAACCGAGCTGCGGGAGTTGACAGACAGCGCACTGGGCAAGCTCCAGGCCATGAGTGATGCCGAGTTTGCCGAGCTGGAATTGTACCCGGATTTTGACCAGTAAACACCATAATCGCAGGGATGGGGTGGCAATATGCCACCCCACCTTTTTACCCCAAAACTGAAAGGAGGACAGAACACTATGCCAACCAAAGCTGAACTATATGCACAGATGGCGGACAAGGTGGCAACACAGCTCACGGGGAGCTGGCAGGAATGGGCAGGGTTTCTCACCACTGCTTCCCGCCTTTACAAGTACCCGTTCCATGAGCAGTTGATGATCTACGCCCAGCGTCCGGACGCCACCGCCTGTGCAGAGTACGATTTGTGGAATGAAAAGATGGGCCGGTATGTAAGGCGCGGCTCCAAGGGAATCGCTCTGGTGGACGATTCCGGGGACAGACCCCGCCTGCGCTATGTTTTTGATATTTCCGACACCGGAACCCGTGAACATTCCCGCACTCCCTGGCTGTGGCAGCTGGAGGAGCGCCATTTGGATTCGGTGCAGGCCATGCTTGAGCGCACCTATGATGTTTCCGGTGATGACCTTGCCGGACAGCTCACCGAGGTAGCCGGAAAACTGGCTGAGGAATACTGGACGGAGCATCAGCAGGACTTCTTCTATATCGTTGACGGTTCCTTTTTGGAGGAATATGATGAGTATAACATCGGAGTGCAGTTCAAGGCAGCCGCCACCGTCAGCATCACTTACGCTTTGATGTCCCGCTGCGGACTGGAGCCGGAACGCTACTTCGACCACGAAGATTTCATGGCAATCTTTGATTTCAACACCCCGTCCACCATCGGGGCGCTGGGAACAGCGGTCAGCCAGATCAACCAGCAGGTGCTGCGGCAGATCGGCGTTACCGTCCGAAATGCAGAGCGCGAAGCCAACCAAGAAAGGAGCAAACAAGATGAACAATCCCATGACCTATATCCAGAACGGAGACTATCTGATTCCCGACCTGAAGCTGAGCCAGCAGCCGGAGAAACCCCTGGGCAAGTACGGCAGGATGAGGAAAACCTACCTGAAGGAACACCGTCCCATCCTCTACAACCAGATGTTGCTGAGCGAGAAGCTGTACCCGCACCTTCTGGAGATCGACGAGACCGCCCAGAGCAGACTGGAGCAGATGATGCCCCAGCTGGCGAAGGAAGCGGGAGCCACCGAGGAACTGAAAGCCAGCGATCCCATGAAGTGGGTGGGGCTGATGAACACCTGCAAAGCTCAGGCCGAGGAAATCCTGATGGCGGAGCTTATCAACAGCTGACTCTAAACCTGTTCCTCTCCGAAGCGGAACAGATCCAATCCATAGATGAAGCAGAGAATGTAGCGCATACATCCTCTGCTTTTTCTTTTGCCCAAAATGATATTGACCATGTGCTGCGTTTGGGCGGCAATACAGACCGCCAGAGGGAGCGTGTGGTTGCAGCCTTTGAAAAGCAGAAAACCACCGCTGAGATTGCCGAGATACTGAAAACGCTGTACCACGGCGGCAATGGCCTTGGCAGTGTGAGCGCATGGTATGCCGAGGATGGTATCCATCTTTCCCATGGGAAGTCTGTCCGTTATGACAGGTCTGCCCAGGTCATTTCCTGGGAGAGCGCCGCAGAGCGTATCGGGGAGCTTTTGGAGAGCGGCCAGTTTGCCTCCAATGTGGAGCTTGCAGAAGCGGCAGGCTATGAACGCTCCCTCCTCTCGGAAAAGCTCTGGCATCTGTATCACGATCTCAGTGAGGACGCCAGAAAAGCCGGATATTTGTCCTGCCTGTCAGAGATCAAAGGCAATGGTTTCCCGGAGGAGACCCGCCGCCTGACGGAGCAGCTGAGTGACCCGGCTTTCCGCCAGACCCTCAAGGAAGAATACGCCGCCTTCTGGACTGCCTATCAGCAGGACCGTGACCTGTTGCGTTTTCACTATCATAGACCGAGGGAGATCTGGGAGAACCTGAAGGACCTTGACCTGCCCCGCAGGACCTTTTCTTCAGAGCTTTCCCAAGTGCCAACCGTCCAGCACTTTATTACCGAGGATGAGATCGACGCCGCCATGACCGGCGGAAGCAGTTTCGCCGGAGGAAAAGGCCGTATCTATGCGTTCTTCATGGCAAACCATACGGATAAGGAGAAAGTGAGATTCCTCAAAGACGAGTATGGCATTGGCGGACGCTCTCATGCCCTGTCCGGCGCAACACACAGCGGCGAAGATCACGATGGGAAAGGACTGCACTATAAAAAGCAGGACTGCCCGGATGTTCACTTGAACTGGGAAAAGGTTGCCAAGCGCATTACCTCACTTGTCCAGAAAGACCGCTATCTTACCGAACAGGAACAGGCGCAGTATGACAAAATCCAGTCTGAACAGGAACTGGCCGAAGAAGATGCCATTCAAGCCCAGCAGCCGGAGATGGAAGAAGAAACGCCAAAGCCTACCCTTCGGGAGCAGTTTGAGCAGTATAAGCCTGTGGTGACTGCCGCCATTTCCGAGGATGCCGCATACCGCAATGCCTGCGGGCATTCTGACCGTGAAAATGCTGTCATCGAGGGCAATGCCGCTGTGCGCCGTGCGGTTCTTGGTTCTAAGGATATGGAGCTGATCCGACTCTATTCGGATGTGCCGGAGTTCCGTCAGCGTTTACACCGGGAAGTGATCGACGAGACCTATCCAAAGCTCCATGAGCTTCTGCGCCCTCTTTCTCAGGAAGATATTGATACTGCCCTTTGTGCATGGAACGGCAATATCGAGAGTAAACACGCTGTTGTCCGCTATATGAAAGACCATGCAAGAGAAAAAGATACCGCCGCATGGCTGGCTCAGGAATACGGCGGCAGTAACAGCAACAGCCTGTTCGTTGTCCGTGCCGGCAGCCCGGAGGAAACGCAGCTGCCCTGGCCGAAGGTACAGCGCCGGATTGCCCAGCTCATTCAGGAGGACCGGTTCTATACCGAAGAAGAACAGAACCGTTTTGACGACATCGACCCAATCGCCATCCGGGAAGCTCTGGAAGAAAGAGGGATCGTCAACGGACAGGTGACAGACCCGGAAAAACTGGACAATGCCCCGTTTATCCAACAGGTGATGTCAGATGCAGAGCAGATCGCAGATGCCGAGACAGAGCAGACTTCCGAAGTTTCCATTTCCGATGAGGAATATGACGCAGTTCGCCGCCCAATTCCGCAAAGAACCTCCTATGACCCAGCCGCCCCGGTCTATGCCGTGGGCGATACCGTGTATATCGAGGATGACGCCTATCAGATCACCGAGCTGCGGGAGGACACCGTACAGCTTCTGCCCACCGGGATGGTATATCCCATCTACCGGGCAGAGCGCAAAGAACAGTTCGAGCAGCTGCTTCGGGCAGACCGCCGCAATGCTTACTATACCGAGTTTCTTCCTATTGACCCGGACAAGGCAGATCAGGACTTGCGGGATGTATTGGCTCATGGACTGATGGATGAAGCGGATAAAAAGCAGATTTCCACGCTGCTGCAATCCGGCAGGAGCAACAGCGAGATCGCCTACTGGCTGAGCAGAGCCTATTCCGGTGAGATCGAGACACTGAATCTGGAGACCGGCGATATTGCCGATTACCGTACCACGGCACAGGGCATAGAACTGGAAGTCATGGATGCAGAGGAAAAGCGTCTGGCTATGCTGTATTTCCGCTGGGATGAGGTTGCGCCTTTGCTGCGCGGGATGTATGCCCGTCAGCAGGACGGTTTTGGACAGGAACAGCCCCAACCGACTACCGAATCCCCGACCTTCCATTCCGAGACCATGGCCGTCTATCCGGGCGATAAGAACAATCTGCCTTATGATGTGGTGGTGGAACGACTGCATATCGAGGAGCCGGAGCCACCAGCGCCTGTGACAGAGCCGGAGAAAACCTTTGAGGAAGTGCTGGACGAACACCCGGTTTCCATTCAGGTCAATGGCCAGTGGCAGACCTTTCCCAATGCCAAAGCTGCCGAGGAAGCATCTTATGAGGAATACAAGGCTAACCTGCGCCGCAATGCAAAAAACTTTCGCATTACAGATGAGCATTTGGGTGAGGGCGGTCCGAAAGCCAAGTTCCAGGCAAATGTCAATGCGATTCGTTTGCTGAAAGAGCTGGAAGCTGCCGGACAGCAGGCAAGCCCCGAACAGCAGGAGGTTCTTTCTCGATATGTGGGCTGGGGCGGTCTCTCTGATGCGTTTGACCCGGAGAAACCGGCATGGGCTTTAGAGTATGCCCAGCTAAAAGAACTGCTGACCCCGGAGGAATATGCCGCCGCCAGAAGCTCTACCCTCAACGCCCATTACACCAGCCCTACGGTCATTCAGGCCATCTATGAAGCGGTGGACCGTATGGGATTTGAGACCGGAAATATTCTGGAGCCGTCTATGGGTGTGGGCAATTTCTTTGGTATGCTGCCGGAGAAAATGCGAAACAGCCGTCTGTACGGCGTGGAGCTGGACCCTGTTTCCGGGCGCATCGCAAAGCAGCTCTATCCCAAGGCGGACATCACAGTAGGCGGCTTTGAGACCACCGACAGGCGTGACTTCTTTGACCTTGCCATCGGCAATGTACCTTTCGGTCAGTATCAGGTCAATGACAAAGCCTACAACAAGCTGAATTTCAGTATTCACAACTACTTTTTCGCCAAAGCACTGGACCAGGTGCGTCCCGGCGGCGTGGTGGCTTTTGTAACCTCCCGCTATACTATGGACGCCAAGGATTCCACCGTGCGCCGCTATCTTGCCCAGCGTGCCGAGCTGCTGGGAGCTATCCGTCTGCCTAATGACGCGTTCAAAAAGAATGCCGGTGCCGAGGTGGTATCGGACATCATCTTCCTCCAAAAGCGGGACCGCCCGCTGGACATCGTGCCGGAATGGACTCAAACCGGACAGACGGAGGACGGATTTGCCATCAACCGGTATTTTATCGACCACCCGGAAATGGTGCTGGGCAGACAGGAGCCGGTAAGCACTGCTCATGGTATGGACTACACCGTGAACCCTATCGAGGGACTGGAGCTTTCCGACCAGCTGCATGATGCTGTGAAGTACATTCATGGCACTTATCAGGAGGCAGAGCTGCCGGAGCTGGGCGAAGGCGAAGCTATTGACACCTCCATTCCTGCCGACCCCAATGTGAAGAACTATTCCTATGCCATTGTAGACGGGCAGGTGTACTACCGGGAAAACAGCCGTATGGTGCGCCCTGACCTCAACGCCACCGCCGAAGCCCGTGTAAAAGGTCTTGTGGGACTGCGTGATTGTGTGCAGGAACTGATCGACCTTCAGATGGATGCAGCGGTTCCGGACAGCACCATTACCCAAAAGCAGGCGGAACTGAACAGCCTCTATGACAGCTTTTCTGCCAAATACGGTCTCATCAATGACCGTGCAAACCGCCTGGCCTATGCAGACGATTCTTCCTATTACCTGCTCTGTGCGCTGGAAGTCATCGACGAGGACGGAAAGCTGGAACGCAAGGCAGATATGTTCACCAAGCGGACCATCAAGCCCCATCAGGCGGTGGCTGTGGTGGATACGGCAAGTGAAGCACTGGCGGTGTCCATCTCGGAAAAAGCCTGCGTGGATATGGACTATATGAGCCAGCTTACCGGAAAAACAAAAGAAGAACTGGCCGGAGAGCTGCAAGGCGTGATCTTCCGTGTACCGGGACAGCTGGAGAAAGACGGCACACCCCATTATGTGACTGCTGATGAATACCTCTCCGGCAATGTACGCCGCAAACTGCGTCAGGCGCAACGGGCGGCACAGCAGGACCCGGTTTATGCAGTCAATGTGGAAGCTCTTACCGCCGCCCAGCCCAAAGACCTGGATGCGTCGGAGATCGAGGTGCGTCTGGGCGCTACCTGGATTGACAAGGAATATATCCAGCAGTTTATGTATGAGACCTTCAACACCCCGTTTTATCTCCAGCGCAGTATCGAGGTCAACTATTCGTCCTTTACCGCTGAATGGCAGATCAAGGGGAAATCTTCCGTATCCTACAACGATGTGGCAGCTTATACCACCTATGGGACCAGTCGTGCCAATGCCTACAAGATTTTAGAGGACAGCCTGAACCTGCGGGATGTCCGCATCTATGACACCATAGAGGACGCAGACGGAAAAGAGCGCCGCGTGCTGAACGCCAAGGAGACCACCCTGGCGGCTCAAAAACAGCAGGCGATCCGGGAAGCCTTTAGGGACTGGATCTGGAGAGACCCGGAGCGCCGCCAGACTTTGGTGCGCCAGTACAACGAAGAAATGAACTCTACCCGTCCCCGCGAGTATGATGGCAGCCATATCACTTTTGGGGGCATGAACCCGGCCATTACCCTGCGGGAACACCAGAAAAGCGCCATCGCCCATGTGCTGTATGGAGGAAATACCCTGTTGGCACATGAAGTAGGCGCAGGCAAAACTTTTGAAATGGTAGCTGCTTCGATGGAAGCCAAACGCCTGGGACTGTGCCAGAAATCTCTCTTTGTGGTTCCAAACCATCTGACCGAGCAGTGGGCGTCGGAGTTTCTGCGTCTCTATCCTTCCGCCAATATCTTAGTCACCACCAAAAAGGACTTTGAGACCCATAACCGAAAGAAGTTCTGCGCTCGTATTGCGACGGGTGATTATGATGCCATCATCATGGGACACAGCCAGTTTGAGAAAATCCCCATCAGCCGGGAGCGTCAGGAACGGCTTCTCTATGAACAGATCGACGAGATCACTGAGGGGATTGCAGAGGTACAGGCCAGTGGCGGCGAGCGTTTTACCGTCAAGCAGCTGGAGCGTACCAGAAAGTCTCTGGAAGCCAGACTGGAAAAGCTGCAAGCCGAGGGGCGAAAAGACGATGTGGTAACCTTCGAGCAGCTGGGTGTAGACCGGTTGTTCGTAGATGAGGCCCATAACTATAAAAACCTGTTTCTATACACCAAGATGCGGAATGTGGCTGGTCTTTCCACATCGGACGCGCAGAAATCCTCCGATATGTTTGCCAAGTGCCGCTATATGGATGAGATCACCGGAAACCGTGGCGTGATTTTTGCCACCGGCACCCCGGTCAGCAACTCCATGACCGAGCTTTACACCATGCAGCGTTACCTTCAGTATGAACGCCTGCAAGAACTGAACATGACCCACTTCGACTGCTGGGCTTCCCGATTTGGAGAGACCGTCACAGCATTGGAGCTGGCACCGGAAGGCACCGGCTACCGGGCAAGAACGAGATTCAGCAAGTTCTTTAATCTGCCGGAGCTGATGAACCTGTTCAAAGAAGTGGCGGACATCAAGACCGCCGACCAACTGAACCTGCCCACCCCGGAGGTGGAATACCACAACATCGTGGCGCAGCCTACCGAACATCAGCAGGAAATGGTCAAGGCCCTTTCGGAGCGCGCATCGCTGGTACACAGCGGAACCGTTGACCCGTCCCAGGACAATATGCTCAAGATTACCTCGGATGGCCGTAAGCTGGGCCTGGACCAGAGAATCGTCAACCAGATGCTGCCGGATGAACCTGGCACAAAGGTCAATCAGTGCGTGGACAACATCATGCAGATCTGGCGGGATGGCAAAGCTGACAAGCTGACCCAGCTGGTGTTCTGCGACATTTCTACACCGCAGGCAAAAGCTCCTGCAAGCAAGGCGGCGAAAACGCTGGATAATCCACTGCTTCACGCATTGGAAGGCGCTGTGCCTCTGCCGGAGCAGGAACCGGTCTTTACGGTATATGACGATATTCGTCAGAAACTCATTGCTCAGGGAATGCCTGCCGACCAGATCGCTTTTATCCATGAAGCCAACACCGAAGTGCGGAAAAAGGAGTTGTTCTCTAAAGTCCGTACCGGTCAGGTGCGTGTCCTTTTGGGCAGCACCGCCAAGATGGGCGCAGGCACCAATGTGCAGGACCGTCTGGTGGCACTTCATGACCTGGACTGTCCGTGGAGACCGGGAGACCTTGCCCAGCGCAAGGGCCGTATCGAGCGCCAGGGTAACCAGAATCCTCTTGTCCATGTGTACCGCTATGTGACCGAAGGAACCTTTGACGCATACCTCTGGCAGACGGTGGAGAATAAGCAAAAATTCATCAGTCAGATCATGACTTCTAAATCGCCGGTGCGCTCCTGCGATGATGTGGACGAAACAGCACTTTCCTTTGCCGAGATCAAGGCTCTGTGTGCCGGAGATCCCCGTATCAAGGAGCGTATGGATTTGGATGTGGAGGTATCCCGCCTGAAGCTGATGAAAGCCGACCACCAGAGCAAGCAATATCGTCTGGAGGACCAGCTGCTCAAATACTTCCCGGAGGAGATTGAAAAGCACAAAGGTTTTATCAAGGGCTTTGAATCCGATCTGGAGGTTTTGGCAGCTCACCCGCACCCGGAGGACGGCTTTGCCGGTATGGAGATTCGTGGAGACCTGCTGACCGATAAGGAGAACGCCGGTGCAGCCCTTTTGGATGCCTGCAAGGAGGTCAAAACCTCCGATCCGGTGCAGATCGGCAACTACCGGGGTTATGCCATGTCCGTGGAATTTTCCGCCTGGAAACAGGAATATACGCTCCTGCTGAAAGGACAGATGACCCACCGGGCAACCCTTGGTACAGACCCTCGCGGAAATCTTACCCGTATCGACAATGCCCTCGCCCAGATGCCCCAGCGTCTGGAGGCGGCAAAGGCCCAGCTGGATAACCTCTATCAGCAGCAGGCTGCCGCAAAGGAGGAAGTCGGAAAGCCATTCCTTTATGAAGAAGAACTGAGAAGCAAAAACGCCCGTCTGGTGGAGCTGGATACCCTGCTCAACATCGACGGAAAGGGGCAGGCACACACCGAGTCTGTTGTTGCCAAAAGCACACGGCCTTCGGTGCTGGATAACCTAAAACGCCCGGTGCAACCCCGCAGTACAGACAAGAAACCAAAACAGCATGAGGAGGTGCGATAACATGAATACTAACGATCTGAATACAGCCCTTTATGAAAAGATGGCTGCCGAACAGGACAAGTTCCGGGACTGGCTGAAAAGCCAGCCCCCGGAAGAAGTCTTAAACCATGCCTATGAGTACACCATCCGCGAGGACATCGTGATGGCAATGGAGGAACTGGAGTTGACCGACACCCAGGCTCAGGCACTTTTGGAATCTCCCTCTCCGCTGGCGGATGTGTACCGCTATTTTGAAAAGCTGGAGACCGGCTATATGGATGTGATCCGGGACAGCATTGAAAGCCGTGCCGACGATGTGTGCAGAGCCAAAGAGGAACTGCGAACAACACCGGTCTATCCCCATTCTGCTGCCTATGCGTCCGAGCATGGGGAAATGGCACAGTACAACCTCTCATATCAGGCGAACAGCGCCTGCAAAGAAGCCATTGAGCAGACCATCAGCGCCCACTATGCAGAGAATCGGCTGGATACGGAGGCGGCGGTCAAAGATGTGCTGGAAAAGTTCGGGACGGAACGGGTACAGTTTATTCTTGCCAACACCATCCAGCGCAAGAACTATGACGGGCGTATCTCTCAGGACAATAAAGCATGGGCAAAAAACATTCCTACGCTGGAGGACAGCGGCGCTTCCCGCCACTGTGCCTATCTGGTGGTAGATCAGGTCAATCCCGGTTTGACCGACCTGTTCACCAGACAGTTCCGAAAAGTCGCTCAAGAACAGCAGAAAAGTTCTGTCCTGCAAAAGCTCAAACAGGAGTTGCCCGCCCATAAGTCTGCCGCCCCGAAAAAACGGGAGCCGGAGCGATAACCATGGCAAAGCGCAAGCGGGATGTTCCGGTTTTGTTTTGGGTGTCCGCAGAAGAACTGGAACTGATCCATCAAAAGATGCAGCAATACGGGACAGAGAATTTGAGCGCTTATCTGCGGAAAATGGCACTGGATGGTTATGTGGTCAAGCTGGAACTGCCAGAGCTGAAGGAGTTGGTCTCCCTGATGCGCCGAAGCAGCAACAACTTGAACCAGCTGACCCGCAAAGTGCATGAGACCGGGCGGGTTTATAATGCTGACTTGGAGGATATATCCCAGCGGCAGGAACAACTGTGGGAGGGTGTGAAGGAAATCCTTACCCAACTCTCCAAACTTTCATAACAGGGATAGATACTCCATTTGCGGAGGGAGGAACGGCGTTTCTTCGCCGCACCTTCCTCCGCTTTTTCTTTTTGTCTGTATCCTTGTCTTTTGCCTGTCCGTACCGGATAATATGAGTAGAATAAGAAGCGTAGCAAAGGAGTGAAAACAGATGCTGACCTTTGAAAAGGTGCTGGAGATTTTTGCGGATTACCTGACCGCAGACGAGACCATAGAAGTTTATATCAGCCGCCATGGATGTGTAAGAGTTGAATTTGACCAAGATTTTCACTATTGCTCTGGCGAGGTGTGCCATACTCCCAAGGAACTGTTCGACCTCTTAGCCGATGATTACCGGACTTATCTGGAGATTGAACTGACCAAAGGAAAACGGGAAGTGACGGAAGATGATGAGAGAGAAGCGGATGCCCTATGCAAACAGTATCTGGAGCGTTGGAAGGAGGAACAGAAATGAAGATTTTGAAATGTCTGCTGATGATCGTAACTGCACCGGTCATTTTGGTGTTGACGCTTTTTGTCTGGCTCTGCACGGGGCTGATCTACATATCCGGTCTGGTGCTTGGTCTGCTCAGCACGGTAATTGCTCTGCTTGGCGTGGCTGTGCTGATTACCTATTCCCCGCAGAATGGTGTGATTTTGCTGGTTATGGCATTTTTGATTAGCCCGATGGGGCTGCCGCTGGCTGCGATCTGGCTGCTGGGAAAGGTGCAGAGTTTGAAATTTGCGATACAGGATTGGGTGTATGGGTAAATGATGTGAATATAATTTGGAATGAAAAAGAAGCAGGACAATGGGAGATGAGACCCAATGCCCTGCTTCTCTGTTTATTCGGAACGAACTGTAATATATTTTTGATTGCGACTTTTAGGTTTATCGGGAATAGTCATTTCTAATTGCCCGGATTCTAAAAGCGGATTGATATGCTTCAAAGTGAAGTTTCTTAAATCTTTGAAGCCGCAAAATACTGCAAGCTCTTTCTTGGATTTTGGTGTTGTGCAAAAAGCCAAAATCTGTTTGGACACCGTTGATAGTTCAATAACTTGGTGGGTAACTTGGTGGATAACTTGGTGGGCGTCACCCTCTAAGTTGTAGTTTACATTTTTCAAGATGACTCTGAAATCTGTCGCTGTTGAGGAAAATTCGGGCTTATATGCCTCTGTGTATCCAGGCAGCTTTTCAGTTTCACTGACGATTTTGCGCAGACCACTTCCACGGCGTTCCATGTACTTCATGCGGTGGAACAGGTCAGCAATCACAGGGTTTCGTCGCATCGAACGAATACTGTAAATATCGTATTCCTGAATTGAGCCGCCGCCAAACATACCGCCCGGAGATGTGATTTCCACCCGATCATCAAACATATCAATATGGATTTCGCTGCCAAGCACAATATAATCACGATGGATAAGCGCATTAACAAGAGCCTCTGTCACAGCTCGTTCAGCATAATCCGGCTTGTCTACACGATACTGTGCCTCTTTGACAAAACGGACTTTGGAATTATTGCGAATAAATTCACTGCCGCTTTTCAGTAAATAAATCAAATTCCCCTCGTATTCCTTATCGTCCAGCGCATCATCAAAGATAGAGCCTTTTTCCAAGCCATTCCACCGGGTACAGAACATACGGGAGTTATAAACTGTGTGCTGATCGGTCATGAGCTTTCCGGCATTGGTCAAGACCCCATTTTTGTCAGCCAAACCGAAGGAGACATAATCGGATGGCTCAAAGCGGAGACCGGTCCGTTCCAGATAGGTTGCTTCCAGAAGTGTAAAGCTGTAATCCTTTTTTACCGCGTCTGTTGTTAGGGTATCAAAGGACTGATTGGTTCCCTTTAAGATCAGTTCATTCACAATGTAATCCGGGGCAATTACGCTTTCATTTCCAACACGGATATATGCTTCCATCACTCCGTCTGCCTTGTAATAATATGGGGTGCTGCGGCCGGGAGAAACCTCCAGAGCTAATAGATTTTTACCATCTTCCTGCAATGGCTTTAAGATAAACTGCGGTAATGGTGTGATACGTTCTTTGATTAAGCGGCTGATCGCTTCAGCATCCTTTTGAACATCAGACAAGCCGATAGGCTTCCGGTCATCAGAGACCCCGAAAAACAGAGTGCCGCCGATTCCATTGGAAAAGGCACTGACACTTTTTAACCAGCTTTTGGGTTTCTTTATTTCAAGTGCAACTTTGAAATCACATTCGGTTGCTTCAGCAATGAGCTGTTCTATCATAAAATCCCTCCTTTGAGGTATTGGTAGTTTCTTTATATTATACCCATAAGGAGAGTTTATTTCAACGATAGGCACAAAGAGTTCAGAGAAAATATTTTGAGAGGAGGGCTTTTTATGGCAACTACAAGAATCATGCCGCTTCATGTCGGCAAAGGCCGCACAGAGAGTCGGGCGATCAGTGACATCATCGACTATGTAGCAAATCCACAGAAAACAGATAACGGCAGGCTCATTACCGGCTATGCGTGTGACAGCCGGACTGCGGATGCAGAGTTCCTTCTGGCAAAGCGGCAGTACATTGCCGCTACCGGACGAGTGCGTGGCGCGGATGATGTGATTGCCTATCATGTGCGCCAGTCCTTCCGCCCCGGCGAGATTACTCCGGAAGAAGCTAACCGGCTGGGTGTGGAATTTGCCAAGCGATTTACTAAAGGCAACCATGCCTTTGTGGTCTGCACTCACATAGACAAGTCGCACATTCATAATCACATTATCTGGTCATCGGTCAGCTTAGAATATGACCGGAAATTCCGAAACTTTTGGGGCAGCACCAAGGCAGTCCGACAGTTAAGTGACACCATCTGCGTCGAAAACGGACTGTCCATTGTAGAGAATCCGAAACTTCACGGAAAGAGCTATAACAAATGGCTGGGCGATCAGGCAAAGCCCTCTCACCGAGAGCTGCTTCGTGTGGCGATTGACAACGCATTATCACAAAGTCCTGCTGACTTTGAAGAACTGCTGAAGCTGTTGCGAGAATATGGTTGTGAAGTCTCAAAGCGCGGAAAATCGTATCGACTGAAACTCTCTGGTTGGGAGAAAGCCGCCCGCATGGACAGTCTGGGCGAAGGATATGGATTGGAAGATTTGCGGGCAGTTCTCTTAGGGAAGAAAGCACATACCCCGCGAAAGAAAACAGTCACACAGGCAGAGCCGCCGAAGGTCAATCTGCTGGTGGACATTCAGGCAAAATTGCAGGCTGGAAAAGGTGCTGGCTATGCTCGATGGGCTAAAGTTTTTAATCTGAAACAAATGGCGCAGACCATGAATTACCTGTCAGAGAATAACCTGCTGGAGTATGCGGTTTTGGAAGAAAAGGCTGCGGCTGCCACGGCACATCACAATGAACTTTCGGCGCAGATCAAAGCGGCTGAAAAGCGCATGGCAGAGATCGCTGTTCTGCGTACTCACATCGTAAATTATGCCAAGACCCGTGAGGTCTATGTGGCATACCGCAAGGCGGGTTACTCTAAGAAATTCCGGGAGGAACATGAGGAAGAAATTCTGCTCCACCAGGCTGCTAAGAATGCCTTTGATGAGATGGGCGTCAAGAAGCTGCCCAAGGTCAAAGAGTTGCAGACGGAGTACGCGAAATTGCTGGAAGAAAAGAAAAAGACCTATGCCGAGTACCGGCGTTCCCGTGAGGAAATGCGGGAGCTTTTAACGGCAAAGGCAAATGTAGATCGAGTGCTGAAAATGGAGGTAGAACAGGATGTTGAAAAAGAAAAAGACCACGGCCAGCGGTAAGCTGGTCCTGGTCAAAAGCGTTCGCAGAACGCGCAGCCACAGAATGAAATTCTGTGTTCAAAGGGGCTTGGGGGCACTGCCCTCAACAAGCAGTTTGTGGCGAAATGGATAGCCACAAGCATTGCTTGCCACAATATGCTGCGCATAAAATAAAAAACTAACGACGGGACATTTACTGCCTCCTATCGTTAGTTTTCTGTGTTTAAGCGACTTATAAAACCAATCAGCATAATCAGATCGTCATCTGACATCTTTCTCATTCCGTCCAAAGCCTTCTTGATAAGCTGAGGGTTATTTTCCTGTGCATCAAAAAATTGAAGCGGTGTGATTTCAAAATACTCACAGATGTTGAGGAACTGCTTCATAGACGGCATAGAACGCCCAGAGGAAATCGCCTGAATATAGCTTCTGTTCTGCCCTAACTCCATGCTCATCTGATATTCTGAAACACCTTTTTTCAATCGCAATTCTGTGATCCGATTGCGGATAAATTCTTCGTCCATACGCTCACCTCTCTGCTCTTTTAGCATAGCAGAAAGCAATTCTTGATACTTCGTATGTGTTGTGTTATAATTTTATAATACAACCTTTATACGCATTATTATTTGCGTTATTTTTGCTTTATATGCGTAATCAAGGCAGTTATCAAGGGTGATTTATATGAATCAGTATGCCTGCGCCATTACCGGCCACCGACCAACAAGATTTTGCTTTGGATATAATGAGGAAGATCCCCTATGCCAAAAATTAAAAGAATGTCTCCTGGAGCAGTTTCGGATACTTCATGACGAGAAATTTGTCCGTACTTTTTTTGTCGGCGGTGCTCTTGGTGTGGATATGTGGGCTGGAGAACAGCTGCTGACATTGAGGG
>ENA-UADX01000089-UADX01000089.1-human-gut-metagenome-genome-assembly--contig:-NODE-89-length-18554-cov-5.944646_pt1 | contig 18554 bp, 15 predicted proteins | sample MGYA00244270_ERZ654266 | MGnify/ENA primary metagenome ERZ654266 (study PRJEB26926, sample SAMN06164990) | human gut metagenome | biome: ENVO:00009003; feature: ENVO:2100002; material: ENVO:00002003... | reverse complement strand
TTTTTATTTTTTCTGAAAATTCATATTTTTTGTCTTTTTATTTAGAAAATACTGGATTTTTAAATTATCATAATGTACAATATCAGCAGCCTATGCTATAGTAAAGGCACACAAAGGAAAAATCACCGCAGAAAGTAAAGATGGCAGGTCTATTAAATTTACAATCGTACTGTAAATTAAAAATATTTTTTTACATGCATTTTACACACTAATGATTTTGCATTTTACATTTCCCCATTACTATATCAGTTGTAACAAACAAAGAAATAAATTCAAGAAAGTAATGAAAGAGGAAATTAAAATGAAAAATCGTATGAAAAAACTTTTAGTTTTAGCAACTGCTGCAACAATGATGACAGCAGCATTTACAGGATGTGGTTCAAGCTCAGACGGAGCAGACAACAATGCAGATGCAAGCGCAGATGAAGGTACATCAAATGAGAACTTAAGCGGTTCACTTTCACTTGCAGGAAGTACTTCAATGGAGAAGCTTTGTGAGGCGCTCAAGGAGTCATTCATGGAGAAAAACCCTGGAGTAACAGTAACAGTAGAGTATACAGGCTCTGGTTCAGGAATCGAGTCAGTAACAGCAGGAAGCGTAGATATCGGAGATTCATCGAGAGCACTTACAGATGATGAGAAAGCAAACGGTGTTGAGGAAAACATCGTAGCAATCGATGGAATCGCAGTAATCACAGACAATGACAACTCAGTAACAGAGCTTACATCAGATGACTTAAAGAAAATCTACACAGGTGAGATTTCAAACTGGAAAGACCTTGGTGGAAAAGATGAGGCAATCGTAGCAATCGGCCGTGAGGCAGCTTCAGGTACAAGAGGAGCCTTCGAGGAGCTTCTTGATGTAAAGGATCAGTGTAAATATGCACAGGAGCTTGACTCAACAGGAGCAGTTCTTGCAAAGGTAGGCTCAACACCTGGAGCAATCGGATATGTTTCACTTGACGTGCTTGATGATACAGTAACAGCAATGAAAATTGACGGAGTAGAGGCAACAGAGGAAAACATTGTAGCAGGCAAATATCTTCTTTCTCGTCCATTCGTAATGGCTACAAAGGGCAAGATTGACGAGCAGAACGGTATTGTTAAAGCTTGGTTTGACTATGTAAACTCAGATGAGGGACAGGCAGTTATCAAGAAGGTAGGCCTTATCCTCCCTCAGTAGAAATTATCGGGCATATTAATGATACGAAATACAGACATCAGTATTAATACATATCGATAAGATACAGGGTTTCCTCAGGAAATGGCAGGTTTCCTGGGGAACTTTTTGAAACAAGGAGTATCAAATGAAACATAAATCCATAGTAGAGAATGTTGCCAAAATAATATTCACGGTATGTGCGGTTGTGGCAATATTCGCAGTATTATCAATAACAATTTATATGTTCCTTAAAGGCGCGCCGGCATTTTTCAAGGTCGGAGTGTTAAACCTCTTATTCGGAACAAAATGGGCGCCGACAGCGGCAGACCCTAGCTACGGAATATTGTACATAATCCTCACATCCATCATAGGAACAGCAGTATCTATACTCATAGGAGTACCGATTGCTCTTCTTACGGCAGTATTTCTTACTGAGGTGTCAAACAAAAAGCTCTCAGCGATAGTACAGCCGGCAGTAGAGCTGCTTGCAGCCATTCCATCAGTAATCTATGGACTTTTGGGACTTATGATACTTAATCCGGTATTATACAAGCTGGAGAAACATATTTTTGCAAACTCAGCAACACATCAGTTTACCGGCGGATCAAATCTGTTTGCAGCAATCATAGTGCTTGCAATCATGATTCTTCCTACGGTAATCAACATGAGCGTATCATCAATACAGGCAGTACCTCAGCAGATGAGAGCGGCATCCCTTGCTCTTGGAGCAACAAAGATACAGACAATATTTAAAGTGACGGTTCCTGCAGCAAAGTCAGGAATCATGACAGGAATTGTGCTCGGAATAGGTCGTGCGCTCGGAGAAGCGATGGCTATCAACATGGTAGCCGGTGGAACGGTAAGCTTTCCACTTCCGTTCAACTCAGTGCGTTTCCTTACCACACAGCTTGTCAGCGAGATGGGATACGCCAGCGGACTTCACAGACAGGTGCTTTTCTCAGTAGGTCTTGTGCTTTTTGTGTTTATCATGATAATCAACCTCACCCTTATGAAACTCAAAAAGAAAGGAGCTGTGGAAAATGACTAGTATAAATGGAAAACGCCGCAGAATAGGCGATGATGTAGTATATTTTTTCATATATCTGTGCGCGGCATTATCGGTAGTGCTGCTTGCGGGAATCATCATATATGTATTTGTCAGGGGAATCGGCCAGGTAAACTGGCAGTTTCTGACCAGTGAGACATCTGTATTAAGAGGTACCGTCGGAATAGCGGGCAACCTGCTCAATACACTTTACATCATAATTATCACCATGCTCATAGCAACTCCTGTCGGAGTGGGAGCAGCAGTGTACTTGAATGAGTATGCAAAGCCGGGTAAGCTCGTATCCACGATAGAGTTTGCCACAGAGACACTTGCAGGAATACCGTCAATCATCTTCGGTCTCTTCGGAATGATGTTCTTTGGACAGACAATAGGCTTTGGCTACAGTATCCTGACAGGCTCACTGACACTGACACTCATGGTGCTGCCTCTCATCACAAGAAATACACAGGAGGCGCTTAAAACTGTACCGGACAGCTACAGACACGGAGCAGTCGGACTTGGAGCCGGAAAATGGCACACCATCCGCACCATTCTGCTGCCGTCAGCCATGCCGGGAATCATCACAGGTGTTATCCTTGCAATCGGCCGAATAGTAGGTGAGTCAGCAGCACTCCTCTTTACGGCAGGAAGTGCGGGAATGCTTCCAAAGGTTGCCAGCGGTTATTTCTCAAAGATAATGCAGTCAGGTGGAACACTTACCATCAAGCTCTACCTTGCAGCGACAAGTGAAGGAAAATTTGACCAGGCATTTGGAATTGCGGTTGTGCTTCTCGTAATTGTATTCTTAATCAACATCCTGACAAAGGTGCTGGCAAAGAAATTCCAGGCGAAGTAAGCAAATCAATCGGTTATTATAATGATATGAGGGTCAAAAGGTATTTTACCCCTTTAATCATAATAATAAATTAACGAATATTGTAAATAACCAATATAATAATCTAACTAAGAAAAGAAGCTTCGATTTGATATCAGTAAATCGGAGCTTCTTTTTAGTTTCATTAAGATTATTTCTTAAACAAATCTTAATGTGTTACATAATTGGATTTTAATGTTACAATTGATACAATAAGATCAACATAAAACTTCCGGAGGCAATTATGTATAAAGTATTAGTATGTGATGATGAAAAAGACATTGTATCGGCAATCAGCATTTATTTGACCAGCGATGGCTACGAGGTAATCCCGGCGCGAAACGGGCTGGAGGCGCTCGATATAGTAAAACACAATGATGTGCATCTTGTCCTGATGGATATAATGATGCCTGTCATGGACGGCATAGAGGCGATGGTGGAAATCAGAAAAATCTCTAATGTGCCGGTCATACTGCTCACTGCCAAAAGTGAGGACACTGACAAGGTACTCGGGCTCACGGTCGGAGCAGACGACTATGTGACGAAACCGTTTAACCCGGTAGAACTGCAGGCGAGGGTGAAGTCGCAGATCAGGAGGTACATGCTTCTTGGCGCAGGCAATACAAGCGCAGGAAAGCTGGTAATCGGCGGCATTGAGCTGGATGACAAATCAAAGACAGTGACAGTTGATGGCGAGGCAGCAAATCTTACACGTACAGAGTACGATATTTTGAAGCTTCTCATGGAGCATCCGGGCGAGGTGTATTCGCCGAATCAGATATATGCAAAGGTCTGGAAGGATGAGCCGTATGGGACAGAAAACACGGTGGCGGTACATATCCGTCATCTCAGAGAAAAGGTTGAGATAAATCCGGCTGAGCCAAGGTACTTAAAGGTCATCTGGGGTCGCGGATACAAAATTGACGCTGAATAGGTGCATGCTTGATAAAGTTTGTCAGGTGAAGCACTATAAAATGGAAGGTGAATGATATGAAAAAAATATCAAGAAATCTGTGGCTTAAGCTGGCGGCATTTATAGTATGCTCGGTCATGGCGGCAGGGCTTGTTGTAACAACGTTAGTTGCAGTGTATACAAACAATTATGAAAGTACAGCACAGCTAAGGGATGAAATTCATGCGAATATTGCAGGAGCCTATAGCAGACAGATGGTGTACAATTATGAATCCGGTGATGACAATGCATTTTCGCAGATGATGAACGATACAAATCTGCAGGCCGCAGTGGTAAAGAGTAATGAAACATCAGAGGACAAGGTAGATGTAAAATCTGATGCAGCAAAGGTGTATTCAAGTGTGGATGAAATATCAAATCCGGATTATATTTTTAGCTACAAGGCAAAGAACTTAAAGTGGAACAGGCTATCATATCTGTGGGATGCAATGAGCGGCAGCTATGAAGAGTCAGACGCTGCTTCAAGCGATATGAACAGTGAGAGAATCAGCTCAATCATGTATTCCAAGACAAACGGGCTCTTTTATCTGTGCCTGAATGATGGTACCGCTTATGTCATTCCAAAGGTGAGGGTGATGACAGGCTCTAACGATAACAGCTCGCTTGGCTTATATAAGGCAGTTGAGAAAACCGATGAGAATGGAAATAATTACTTTGCCTACGAGGAGATGTTTACAGGCCAGTCACTCGATATTACAGGCTTTGCCGAGTGGAAAAATGTAAAGTGCTATGATGAAAAAGGAAATCATATAAAGTGTGGCATGAATCTGAGTGATGACGGCGATTCGCGCTTTGATAGTGACGGCTCTTACTACGATTATGATGAGGATATTTATTATGACAGCTACGAAATCATAAAAGTGGTGGAGCAGGTGAATGAGAGCTATGAGCTTTTACCGGATACCTTTAATATATCGGATACCGGAATTGTGTACTATCCATACACCCAAACGGAAGATAAGCCTGAGTACTATTATGTGTATGCAAAGCTTCCGCAGCAGCTTCAGGAAAAGGGCGATTACTTCAATCAGGCAGACAGCTTACTTGACGTCATGGAATTTACAGAGGCTCATTTGAGTGTATTGTTTGTCATATTTATACTTGGTTTTGTGATTACAGCGGGATATCTGCTGACAGTTGCCGGAAAACGTGCAGAGTCAGAGGAAATTAAATTACGATTATATGACAGGCTGCCGTATGAGGTGATGCTTGGAGTGACAATGTTTGCAGACTTTATGGTATTTCCGGCAGGCTTTTTGCTTATAAAGCAGCTTCCGGTGGTGGCACTCATTTGTCTGGCGGCAACCATGGTTTCGCTTGAAGCAATCCTGTCAACATACGTAAGAATCAGGGCACATGAGTTCTGGAAGCATACACTGTGCTACTATGTTGTTAGATTTTTCTTAAAGCCTGTCAAAAAGCTATGCAGGATGGTATTTGCCCCAATCAGATACGGCTTTTCATGGATAGGAAGAAATGTACCGCTGTTTTTGATCAGTATGCTGGCATTCGGTTTTATATGTCTGCTTGAGCTTATAGGCTTTGGAATAGGGAGTATTGGATTTATATTCATTATAAAGCTTATAGAGCTTGCTCTGCTTATCGCATTTATCATGCAGTATGACAGGATAAGATGCGCCGCAAAGGCTATAGCAAACGGTGATTTTTCACAGCCGGTTGATACGTCAAGACTCATGCTGTTTTTCAGAAAGCATGGAGAGGATTTGAATAATGTGAGCAATGGAATAGAGGCCGCGGTCTCTGAAAAAATGAAGAGCGAGCGCTTCAGGACGGAGCTCATCACAAATGTGTCGCATGATATCAAGACACCGCTCACCTCGATTATCAATTATGTGGACCTGTTGCAGAAGGAGGACATAGATAACGAGAAGGTACGCGAATATCTTGACGTTCTCGACAGGCAGTCATCACGTTTGAAAAAATTAATTCAGGATTTACTCGAAGCGTCAAAGGCATCTACGGGCAGCATAAATGTAGAGCTGGAGGAACTGGATGCAGCTGTTATGTTATCACAGGTAGCTGGGGAATATGAAGAAAAATTCGAGAAAAATAATCTTGATTTAATTATCAAAAATGACGTTACGCCTGTCATGATTCAGGCAGACGGACGACATCTGTGGAGAGTGTTTGATAACCTGATGAACAACATCAACAAATACGCCCAGCCGGGTACGAGAGTGTACATTGACATCATTCCAAAGGACAGCGGAGCCATCATAACCTTCAAGAATGTATCAGCTACACCGCTTAATATCTCAAGCGATGAGCTCAAGGAGCGTTTTGTCAGAGGAGACAGCTCGCGAAATACCGAGGGCAGCGGACTTGGACTGTCTATTGCAGAAAGCCTTATGAAGCTTATGAATGGTACTTTGGAGCTGACTGTGGACGGTGATCTGTTTAAGGTGACTCTGGAGTTTTAGGCTTTTTAAAACAATATTATGATACCTATTGACCGTCTAATCATATTATATATTGAATTTATAAGACATAAGAAGCAATAAAAGCCGGGGCAGATGCCCCGGTCTTTACACGCAAACATTTCAATTGTGTAAGCGTAATATTATTATGCTTTCCATCTATGCTCTATATCACATGTTTCAGATTAGATGTGTAATATCACATATAGCCATTCAATAATATGATATGAGGGTCAAAAGATATTTTGACCCTTTAATCATAATATAGACGTGATTTAATTTGCAGATATCATCTCCAAAAACCTCTCATGAATCCGTGTATCATCATCAAGCTCCGGATGAAAAGCCAGCCCAATCTGGTTCTTATACTGTACACCGACAATTTTGCCGTCATACTCGGCGAGCACATGTACATCATTTTTGGCGGAGTCATCAATAGCTTCCACGTAAGGCGCCCTGATAAATGTCATGGTAAAGTCAAAGCTATTGTCAAACCTTGCTGTGGCCTCAAAGCTTCCGAGCTGTCTGCCGTAGGCATTTCTTTTAACAGTGACAGGCAAAGTGCCAAAATATACGTTGTCATCGTTGCTGATATGTGAAGCTAAAAGGATAAGACCGGCGCAGGTTGCAAGCACCGGAAGTCCGTTTGCGATTCTTCCCTTTAGCTCATCAAACATATCAAGCTCACGTAGCAGCTTGCCCTGCACAGTGCTCTCACCTCCAGGCAGCACGAGTCCGTCTAAGTCACAGATATCTGATTTCCGGCGCAGCTCAACACACTCACAGCCTAAAGATTCAAGCATGCGCTTGTGCTCAATAAACGCTCCCTGAACGGCTAAAACACCAATCTTAAGTCCTGATTTCATTTTATTTGCCTCTTTCCTCCATGATGATTTTAATCTCGCTCTCGTTGATTCCGACCATAGCCTCACCGAGATCCTCAGAAAGCTCTGCGATGAGCTTTGCATCAGTAAAGTTTGTCACAGCTTTTACGATAGCGGCAGCTCTCTTGGCAGGATCGCCTGATTTGAAGATACCTGAACCGACGAACACACCCTCAGCACCGAGCTGCATCATAAGAGCCGCATCAGCCGGAGTAGCCACACCACCGGCCGCAAAGTTTACAACCGGAAGCTTGCCGTTGTCATGAACGAATTTGACCAGCTCGAAAGGCACCTGAAGATTTTTAGCTGCCTCGAAAAGCTCATCCTCACGCATGGAAGTAAGCTTTGCAATCTCAGAATTCATCTTTCTCATATGTCTGACAGCCTGCACGATATCACCTGTACCGGGCTCACCCTTTGTACGGATCATGGAAGCTCCCTCGTTGATACGGCGGAGAGCCTCACCGAGATCTCTTGCACCACATACGAAAGGCACCTTGAAATCTCTCTTGTTGATATGGTACACATCATCAGCAGGTGAAAGCACCTCAGACTCATCAATGTAGTCAATCTCGATAGCCTCAAGTATCTGAGCCTCCACGAAGTGACCGATACGGCACTTTGCCATGACGGGGATGCTGACAGCCTCCTGAATGCCCTTAATCATCTTTGGATCGCTCATTCTTGAAACACCGCCTGCGGCTCTGATATCAGCAGGGATTCTCTCAAGCGCCATGACAGCACATGCACCGGCAGCCTCGGCAATCCTGGCCTGCTCCGGAGTCGTGACATCCATGATGACACCGCCCTTTAGCATTTGCGCAAGACCTTTGTTGAGTTCGTATTGAGTATTCTTATTGTTTTCCATTTGTTAAATCTCCTTTTGTTTTTTGCGTTTGTATTTTTGCATCAATTTATATGATATGAGGGTCAAAAGGTATTTTGTCCCTTTAATCATTTATATGACGGAAGAAGTCAGGCGTGAGCAAATATGTTTAGGTGGCGCAGGCGGCGTGTATACTCTCGTGAGAGCGCATAGCGGAGCTGCTTAGATACTGTTGAATTATGCCCAAGAGAACCAGAAATGCACCGGCATGGAAGCCGGGGCAAGGAGCTATCGAGCCATGGAGGGCGAGTAGCGACGGTTTCGTCTGGCATAGAAAAACTATAAGGCATAATTCTTACAGTATCTTGGCAGCAAAGCGTAGCGAACACGAGAGTGTACTCGCCGCCTGCGCCGCCGGGCTGTATTTGCTCACGCCAGCCATATATCATGGTTGCAATATTACGCCACATCTGGTAATATTAAAATATTCAAAATAAGGAAAATAAAAATGCCAGAAAGCGGTGAATCAAATGCTGACCTACGACCTCACAAAAACAGACGGTCCACTCTACAAATGCCTGTATGAGTGCATCAAAAACGATATATCACAGGGAAAATTAAGCTCCGGTGAGAAAATGCCATCAAAACGTACCCTCGCCAAGAATCTGGGGGTTAGTACCATTACGGTTGAAAATGCATATGACCAGTTGATAGGCGAGGGTTATATGTTTGCAAGACCAAAGAGGGGCTATTTCATAGCCGATGTGTCAGATATCAGGGTAATCAAGGCACCGGTGCAGAAGGAGCTTAGCATAAAGCTGCCGCCTGAGCAGGATGAAAGTATATTTGACTTCTCATCAAACAGGACAGACTCGGGAAACTTTCCGTTTTCCATATGGGCAAAGCTCATGCGAGAGACGATTTCACTTAGGGAGCAGGAACTTTTGTCGGTGTCGCCGTGTGGCGGAGTAAGAGAGCTTCGGGAAGCGATAGCAAGCCATCTGTCATCGTTTCGCGGTATGAATGTGGACCCGGACCAGATAATAGTCGGAGCGGGAACAGAGTATCTGTACGGACTGCTTGTGAAGCTTTTGGGTACGGACAAGGTATACTGCGTGGAGGATCCGGGCTATAAGAAAATCAGTCAGATATACGAGTGCAACAATGCAAAATGTCTGCCGGTTCAGATGGATGAGCAGGGCATCAGCGTGGAGCTTATAAAGAAAGCGAACGCGCAGATAGCACATATCAGCCCGACACACCATTTTCCGACAGGAATCACGATGCCAGTGAACCGTCGCTATGAGCTTTTGGCATGGGCCAATGAGAGCAGCGACAGATACATCATAGAGGATGATTATGACAGTGAGTTTCGCATGAACGGACACCCGATACCGCCAATCCTCTCGATAGATGCGTGTGAAAAGGTCATCTATATAAATACATTTTCAAAGTCTCTCACATCCACCATCCGAATCAGCTACATGGTGCTGCCGGAGCATCTGGCAAATGAGTTTTACAGGAGGCTTTCATTTTACTCATGTACGGTATCGACCTTCGAGCAGTACACGCTGGCACGATTTATCAGCGAGGGCTATTTTGAAAAGCACATAAACAGGATGAGACTGCACTACGGCAGAAAGCGCCAGAGCGTGCTTTCGTCCATAAAAGGCTGCTTCACTGAAAAGGAATGCAGGGTAATAGAAAATGACTCCGGACTGCATTTTATCATACAGTTTGACACGAACCTTCCGGACAAAACAGTTGAAGAAAGGCTTTTGAAAAAAGGCATAAAGCTTCAGGCGATTACCCATTTCAACCTGATCAAGCCAAAGGAGGACAGGCATCAGTTTATTATCAATTACTCAAATATTGATGCAGACAGGATAATGGATGAGCTTCTGATTATTAAAGATACCATAAATTTGACATAGATTTTACATACATCTGATAGAGCATTTTACAAAGCATCCATATAATGTGTTCTCGAAGACAAGAAATTTATTACATGTTGCAGGAGATACAAATGGAGAAAAAAATCAAAATTCAGGTTCGCGACCTGAATCTGTATTATGGCCAGAATCATGCACTGCATGGTGTCAATATGGACATAAAAGAAAACAGCGTGACAGCGCTGATCGGACCGTCAGGATGTGGTAAGTCTACATTTTTAAAGTGTATCAACAGAATGAATGATCTGGTTGACAACGTCAGAATCGAGGGAAGCATAGAGATAGATGGTGAGAATATATATGCACCATCAGTCGATACAACCGTACTTCGCAAAAAGGTCGGCATGGTTTTCCAGCAGCCAAATCCGTTCCCAATGAGCATATATGACAATATCGCATATGGCCCGAGAGTGCATGGCATCAAGGATAAAAAGATACTCGACCAGATAGTTGAGGAAAGCCTTCAGGGTGCTGCGATATTCAATGAAGTTAAAGATAGATTAAAGAAATCTGCTATGGGACTTTCGGGTGGACAGCAGCAGAGACTGTGTATTGCGAGAGCGCTTGCCGTACAGCCGGAGGTGCTTTTGATGGATGAGCCAACATCAGCGCTTGACCCTATCTCTACTTCAAAGATAGAGGAGCTCATGGAGGATTTAAAGAAAAAGTACACACTTGTAGTTGTAACACATAACATGCAGCAGGCAGTGCGTGTGTCAGACGATACAGCCTTCTTCCTTGTGGGAGATATGGTTGAGTTTGGTGACACAAAGACAATTTTCTCATATCCACAGGACAAGAGAACAGAGGATTACATCACAGGGAGGTTTGGTTAATGAGATCGAAATTCGACGAGCAGCTTAAGAAGCTGAATGAAGAAATGATGCACATGGGAAGCATGATTGAGGAGTCAATCCAGAAAGCAATCGAGGCATTTATACATCAGGATGCCGATAGCGCCAAAGCCATCATGGAGGGCGATTCAGAGATAGACAGAGAGCAGAAAAAGATAGAGAGCCTGTGCTTTGATCTGCTCATGCAGCAGCAGCCTGTAGCAAGAGACCTTAGAACAATTTCTGCAGCGATGAAGATGGTTACTGATATGGAGCGTATAGGAGACCACGCAGCCGATATCAGCGAGATGACCATTTTGATGAGCAGTGACAAGCCATACAGGGTCAATATAGAGCATGTCAAGAGCATGGCTTCAGAGACAATGCTTATGCTTATCAGGGCAATCGAGGCGTATGTTGAGAAGAACAATGACAAGGCTCGCATAGTGATGAAGCAGGATGATGTGGTTGATGATCTTTTTGATAAGGTAAAGGCTGAGCTTATTGATTTCATCAGGGAACATCCGGAGGATGGTGAGCAGGCAGAGGATCTTCTCATGGTTGCAAAATACTTCGAGCGTATTGGAGACCATGCGACAAATATTGCTGAGTGGGTTGAATTTGCACTTGATGACAAGGTTCGCAAATCATGATTTAATCTTTATGCTGAAAAATTAAATCATAGTTATATACAGACAAAATTGATACAGACGATGGATTTTACATAAATTTTACATAAAACCATCGTCTGTTTTACATTAGTAATGTATAATCGAAAGTAAAAAGCAGGTAAAAATTTTACATAAGATTTTTTGAAATGGAGAAAGCTATGGCACTTATTTATATTGTAGAGGATGATGAGAGCATACGTGAGATAGAGACTATTGCTTTAAAAAACAGTAATTACATCGTCAGTGCATTTGAAAACGCAAAGGAATTTTACAAGAAGCTGGATGAGCTCGTACCGGACCTCATACTGCTTGATGTGATGCTTCCGGATGAGAGCGGCTACGATATCGTGAGAAAGCTCAGAAAACGTCCGGCTACACAGGATATTCCTATTATAATGGTCACAGCCAAGACCACAGAGATGGATATGATAAAAGGGCTTGACGGGGGCGCAGATGATTACATCAAAAAGCCTTTCTCAATCATGGAGCTTATCACAAGAGTAAAGGCACTGCTCAGGAGAACAGCGAAGGAGGAGCCGAAGCTTTTAAAGCTGGATGATCTGGTGATTGACCATGAGCGCCATGTGGTTACAGTGAACAATGAGCCGGTTGACCTTACATACAAGGAGTACGAGCTTTTAAGGCTTCTGATGGGCAGTCAGGGCATAGTCATGACCAGGGAGGTCATCATGAGAAGCGTCTGGGATACTGACTTTGAGGGCGAGACACGTACAGTGGACATGCACATAAAGACACTCCGCCACAAGCTGGGTGACTATGGCAGCAGGATAAAGACAGTCAGAAATGTGGGCTATGTTATAGAATAATAGCTGTTATAATGATTTCTAATATACATAAGCGGAGCGTACAGCATGAAAAAGAAGATTAATTACTATCTGGTAGCGACAGCACTTTTTGTAGCGATTGCAACTATGGTTTCCATGACAGTAATCAACTATTACCTCTTTCAGAAGCAGGTAAAGGAAGACCTGCAGGTCATGGCAGAGACAATAGAAAGCACCGGAATACTAAAACAGAATATAAATGAAATCCCGCAGATTGACGTGGAGGGTATTCGTGTCACCTGGATTGACAAGGACGGCACAGTGCTGTATGACAATCAAAATAATGTGAAAAAACTTGAAAATCATGGCAATAGACCGGAAGTTGAATCAGCATTTGATAAAGGTACGGGAGACAGCGTGAGAACATCAGACACCATGAACAGCAATACCTTCTATCATGCCATAAAGCTCAATGATGGAACGGTACTGCGTGTCTCTATTGCAGCAAGAAGTATCTGGAACATGTTTGCAAGCAGTATACCTGCCATGCTTATAGTGACGGTTATAATAGTAGGAATATGTGTGGTTCTCGCAAAGAGCCTGACCAGAAAGCTCATGAAGCCAATCGAGACACTCGCAGGCAACCTGGAGCAGGCCTCTGTCATCCAGAAAAAGACAGAGTACAAGGAACTCGTGCCGTTCATGAATGCGATAAGGATACAGCATGAGGGCGTGCTTGCCGCGGCAAAGAGCAGACAGGACTTCACAGCCAATGTGTCACACGAGCTAAAGACTCCGCTCACAGCCATCTCCGGCTATGCAGAGCTCATAGAAAACGGCATGGTCGAAAAGGAGCAGCAGATTCATTTTGCCACTGAAATCAGAAGAAATGCACAGCGCCTGCTTTCCTTAATCAATGATATCATAAAGCTCTCGGAGCTTGATTCCAGCGAGGCGCAGCAGGGCTTTGAGCAGCTTGATCTGTACGGTCTGGTCAAGGACTGCATAGAAAATCTACAGGTGAATGCCGAGCAGAGAAAAGTAGCACTCAATTTTGACGGCACTGACTGCATGGTACGAGGCAACAGGCAGCTTCTCACGGAGCTCGTTGAGAATCTCTGCCAGAATGCTATCCGCTACAACAATGAGGGCGGCACCGTAAATGTGACGGTACACAAGCTCGGTGGCAAGACAGTTCTTACGGTCGAGGACAACGGCATAGGCATCCCAAAGGACCAGCAGGAGCGCGTTTTTGAGCGCTTCTACAGAGTAGACAAGAGCCGCTCGAAGGAGACCGGCGGCACAGGCCTTGGGCTTGCGATAGTAAAGCATATAGTGGAGCTGCATGATGCAGGGCTGACGCTCGACAGCGAGGTGGGGCGTGGCACAACAATAAAGGTGGAGTTTTAGCTCCGCCTTTTTACGTGAAGAGAGGGACACAAGCACCGGGCAGCAAGACGCACACCGTACTTCCGCGTGAGCTACGCTTCGTGTCTAAGAGTCTGTAGGAATTATGCTTTTTAGGTTTTCGATGCCCGACGAAACCGGCTTTTATGCACCATCCGTGGTGCATAACGCCTTGCCAAGCCGTCCATGGCTTGGCATTTCTATTTATTGAGGCATAATTCAACAGACTCTAAGTCCCTTCGCTATGCGCTCACGCGGAAGTACGGTGTGCGTCCCACTGCCCGGTGCTTACGTCCCCACGCGCCATACCGGCCCCACATATTTCAGCCCGTAGTAATAAGAAAACCGGGCACACAAGCCCTTGCAAAATTGTTATTCAGTGTTTATAATCATATGTTAGCAGCGAAAACAAGGCAAAACCAGGAGGAACAGCCATGTATCAGGAAATATCAAAATTACTTATGTACGGAGATTTATCCCAGGATGAGATACTTTATAAATTGGGACAGCTCTTTGAGCAGTTTGAGGTGGGCGAGTACAACAAGACAGAGCTTGTGCGTGACATCAATACACAGGTCAAGAGAATCTTAAAGGTAGCGACAGACTATGGTTTTGATGACAATTTGTGGCACAACTATCTCACTTTCTTCCTTATGATGAGTGAGAATCCGTTTTCCATCACCTGTGAGAAGGTCGGAGCCAGCGATGGCAGCGTAAATGGGCTTGTGGCAAACGATTTCAGGATTTTTAAGAAGCTTTTCGATTATGATTTCAAGCCAATCGAGTCAGCACTCGGAATCGACTGCTTCACACAGATCAGCAATTATAAGGCCATTGTGAAAAAGGACCTTATGTACAATCACAATGTCAGCGAGAAGGTAAGGGCGCTTAGCAAGAAGCTTGAGGCAGCTAAGGATGAGCAGGAGTTCTTTGATGTGGTAACAGGCTTTTACAAGGCATACGGAGTCGGCATGTTTGGTCTAAACAAGGCATTCAGGATTGAGGAGCATCTGGACGGTGGCTTTTCCTTCATGCCAATCAACAATATGGATGCGGTCATGCTCGATGACCTGATCGGCTATGAAATCCAGAAGAAAAAGCTCACAGACAATACAGAAGCGTTTGTGCAGGGCAAAAAGGCCAACAATGTGCTGCTTTTCGGAGACAGCGGAACCGGAAAATCAACAAGTATCAAGGCCATTGTCAATCAGTATTATGATGACGGACTGCGCATGATTGAGATATACAAGCATCAGTTTAAATATCTGTCAAAGATTATCGCAGCAATCAAAAACAGAAACTACAGATTTATCATATATATGGATGATCTCTCATTCGAGGAGCATGAGATTGAGTACAAGTTCCTAAAGGCAGTTATCGAGGGCGGTGTGGAGACAAAGCCTGACAACATACTGATTTATGCAACCTCTAACCGCCGTCACCTGATCAAGGAGACATGGAATGACCGCAATGACCAGGACAACAGCAATGACAAGCATCACTCAGATACAGTTGAGGAGAAGCTGTCACTTGTAAACCGTTTTGGTGTGACGATCAGCTACTCAAAGCCATCGCAGAAGGAGTTCTTCAATATCGTAACAGAGCTTGCGAGAAAGAGCGGCTGCACACTTTCAGACGAGGAGCTGTGCAGGGAGGCAAACAAGTGGGAGCTCAGCCATGGTGGTATTTCGGGACGTACTGCAACACAGTTTGTCAACTACATTATGGCTAACAATTAAGCAGCAGGCATAAGCATGAAAGGATAGTATATGCTCTACCAGATAAGTAATGGCGCTGTCGCATTTGGCGACGACGTCATTTTGCATAGTATAGATTTTGAAATCAGAAACACAGAAAAGATAGCGATAGTCGGCAGAAACGGCTGTGGCAAGACAACACTTTTAAAGCTCATTTCAGGCGAGGTTGAGATGGAAAAGCTCGACAGCGATGAGAGCGCCTTTATTGCAAAGGCAGGAAACCCCGAGATAGGGTATCTGAAGCAGATTGCGTTTGATGATCCTGATGTGACACTCGAGCAGGAGGTGCGCAAATGCTTCGTGAAAATGGACGAGCGAAAGGCAGAGCTTGCGCGCGCGGCGGCAGAGCTCGAGCATGATTATTCCGATGAAAAGGTAGCCAGATATACCGCGATGGAGGAGGCCTTCAAGGATGATGGTGGCTACTATTATGAGAAGGAATATGAGGTCATGATCCGCAAGTTCGGCTTCTCAGATGATGAGCGCAAAAAGCCAATCCGTGACTTTTCCGGAGGTCAGCAGACCAAGATAGCATTCATAAAGCTGCTTTTGTCAAAGCCTGACATACTGCTTCTCGACGAGCCGACCAACCACCTCGATGTCACGACGATTGAGTGGCTTGAGGGCTATCTGAAGTCGTACCCGAAGGCAGTGGTTGTCGTATCCCATGACCGTATGTTTCTCGACAATGTGGTAGATGTGGTATACGAGATAGAGTACGGCACAGCAAGGCGCTATCCGGGTAATTATACCAATTTTATCGCCCGCAAAAAGGAAAACTACGACAAGCAGATGAAGGATCACATCGCCCAGCAGAAGGAGATAGAGCGTTTACAGCGTATGGTTACGCGATTCAAGGGCAAGCCGACCAAGACAGCCATGGCACAGTCAAAGCAGAAGGCTATCGACCGCATGGTGATTATCGAGGCACCGGACAAGTACGACAACAAGACCTTCCATGCCAATTTCCAGCCCGAAAAGGAGACCGGAAACGATGTGCTTTATACATCAGAGCTTGCAATCGGCTATGACCATCCGCTCTCCGTAGTGTCGCTTGATTTGAAAAGAGGCGAAAAGCTTGGCATACTCGGCGGAAACGGACTTGGAAAATCGACATTTTTAAAGACTATCGTGGGTAAGATCCCTGCACTTTCAGGCGAGTACCGCTTCGGAACCAACGTGCAGATAGGATATTTCGACCAGCAGATGGCCATGTATACAAGCAGCAAGACTGTGCTCGATGATTTTTGGGATGAGTATCCGAATCTCACGGAAACCGAGGCCAGAAATGCACTCGGAGCCTTCCTTTTTTCAGGGGAGGACGTGTTCAAGAACGTAAATATGCTATCTGGAGGAGAAAAGGTCAGACTGGCGCTTTGCAAGATTTTAAAGACCAGACCGAACGTGCTCGTGCTCGATGAGCCAACTAACCATATGGATATCGTAGGCAAGGAAACGCTGGAGAGCATGCTTAAGGACTACAAGGGCACACTGATTTTTGTATCACACGACAGATATTTTGTGAAAAAGGTAGCCACACAGCTGCTTGTGTTCGAGGATGGCACGACCAATCTCTATCAGTTTGGCTATGAGCAGTATCAGGAAAAGCTCGATCGTGAGGCTGAGGAAAGCAAAAATGTATACAGAGGCAATGCAATATTTGGCGGCGCGATAAGCCAGAACGGCAGCAGTCAGACAGGCAGTGATGTAAAACGGAGCACGTCACAAACCGGTGCAGCAGGTAATGTGGGCGAAAGCACCAATGCAAATAGCGCAGCCCAGGCAGGCGGAATGGCTGTCTCATCAACCGGCAAGGCATACTACAACCCGGGCAAGGAGCGCTCAAAGATACAAAAAAAGGTCAAAAAGGCCGAGGAGGACCTGGCGGTCAAGGAAGCAAAGCTCGATGAGCTCAAGGCTGAGCTCATGAAGCCGGAGTATCAGTCAAGCTACTCAAAGCTCACGGAAATCCAAAACGAGATAGACGCTCTCGAGGAAGAAATCCTTATTGATATGGAGGCGTGGGAGGAGCTTTCCTCTCAGCTTGAGGCACTGGGATAGGTTAGATGCGCTGTGGTAGCTTAGAAACGTTGTGATAGCTTAGATGTGCTGTTGTAGTTGAGAAATATTGCGATAGTGTATAAAAAATCACTCGACTTGATGTTTTTTATTCTGATGAAATCCCTAATCATAGCGAAATCAAGCGATTTCGCGAAAAACCGTAAATAAACCCTTGATTATTTATATAAATTGCATAAAAATGATTGATGAAAACGAAATTTATGGTATAATATTTACATGATACAGACAACGTATCAAATAAACGATAAAGGGGTTGGACATCATGAGAATAACAATTTCAGGAAAAAACATCGAATTAACAGAGGGGCTTAAGCAGGCAGTAGAGGAGAAGCTGTCAAAGCTGGAGAAGTTTTTTAAACCGGACACAGACGTATACGTTACACTCAGCGTAGAAAAGGATAGACAGAAAATCGAGGTTACTATCCCGGCAAAGGGACATGTTATCCGTTCAGAGCAGGTCAGCAATGATATGTACGTATCAATTGACCTCGTAGAGGAAGTAATCGAGAGACAGCTTCGCAAATACAGAACCAAGATTTCCGCAAAGAAGTATGCACCGGCGATATTCCAGGATGATTTCGTGGAGGCAGACGATGCAGAGGACGAGGAAATCAAGATTGTCCGTACAAAGAGATTTGGTATGAAGCCTATGTATCCTGAGGATGCATGCATCCAGATGGAGCTCTCAGGCCACGATTTCTTCGTATTCAGAAATGCAGAGAATGACGAAGTAAATGTAGTCTACAAGAGAAAAGGACATACATACGGACTTATCGAACCGGAATGTTAGACTCTTATTTTTCATCATAATTTAACCTTTTTTTCATCGAAAACCGGCAGCCGTCTGTCTCTTATACACATC
>ENA-UADX01000064-UADX01000064.1-human-gut-metagenome-genome-assembly--contig:-NODE-64-length-20996-cov-24.924072_pt1 | contig 20996 bp, 29 predicted proteins | sample MGYA00244270_ERZ654266 | MGnify/ENA primary metagenome ERZ654266 (study PRJEB26926, sample SAMN06164990) | human gut metagenome | biome: ENVO:00009003; feature: ENVO:2100002; material: ENVO:00002003... | reverse complement strand
CTACACTTATGCGATCGTCGGCAGCGTCAGATGTGTATAAGAGACAGATAATATTTAGGATTATAATCTTTTGGATAAGTTATAACATCCTAAAAATAATTATATAAATTAAAATAGCTTTTCTGAACATTTGCTCCCACAGAAATTACATTTTTACCTGTTAAATTTTCTTCTATTAAAATATACTTATTAACAGGATTCATCATATTATATCTTTCACTATCTCCGGATAATCCTAACTCTTTAACAGCGTCTTTCATATTATCTACAGATGTAGGAACATATGAATCTGCAACTTCTTTTATATCATTAATAATATGCTAAGCATTCCAAGATAATGCATTCTAGTAAGCTTTTATTTTTCTACCGTCTACTAAGTCAGTACTCTCATGCTACATTATATCATTAATAAATGCTTGCTATTTAATATTAGAAGTATCATATTTTACTTTAATAGATTGATAAGGAGTAATTCGTAATCTTCGTAGGAAAGTTCCTATTAAAGGATTTCTATCAACAGGTGTAGCATTTCCTTCTTCATTATATACTTCTTCTATCCTATCTTTTAAGAAAGTTCCATCAGATAATTTCATATTTAAAATATCTATATCTTCATCAGCATCCACTGCAATCCAAGTAGTATGTTTTGGTATTGGAAGATAGCAAGAACTCTCTAAAGATTCTTTAGTTCTATAATCAAATAAGTTACTCCATCCTATAAATATACCATTATTATCAAAATTATAACCAAGTGCATAACCTTTATCTATATCCGTTATACCTCATATCTTTCAATATAAGACCGACTATATCATCAATCACCTAAAAGATGATTGTCTTGCTCTTCGGAATTTATAATTCCTACTCTCTTCCGAGATAGTCTGTGAACCTTCATCTTATAAGTTAAGTAAACTTATCTAAGACGCTTGGCTGCGGATTGTCCAATTTTATTTTCTTTTACTATATCTTTAATAGTTAATTAAAGCCCTTATATCTATTTCTAGTATAAGTTAGTGAAATAAACTCTAAGGATTTCCCCGTCAATTCACAAGATTTAACGACTACAATATTTATTATGTAAAAATAATTCACATAAAAGGAGATTGTCACTAAAATAACGATATTTTAGTCAATAGTCAGAACCCTAAAGCCATGCTTGGAAGTGAGAAACATAAATTCTGTTATCTGTTCCTCCTGTAAATCCTACAATATTCATTGACATAAATGACTATTTAGTAGCAGTAGGAATACGAGTAATCATATTTTCTAATGTTTTCTCAAAAGATGCTATAATTTGATATTGTTTGTCTTTATACCAATTCTATCGTAACTCAGGAAGTCCTTCATAACTAAATTGTTGATTTATAAAAGAATATACGCCATACCCCTTAAAAGCACTAGCTAACCAATTACTATGTTGTTGATAATTATGTTCTTTAAACTATTTTATAACATATGGACTAACTTCTACCCCAATAAAATCATCAGTATTATAAATACCTCTTATTACATCAGGTATTATTTCATCCTTATTTAAATTTAACGCAGTTAATACGTCCTAATCAATATAGAAATAATTATAAGATTCTAATTTACCGGAACGTGACTCTTTTTCAAAACGGTAAGGTTTTATAAAATACTGAGCATCTTCTCCCTAACGTACTCCTACTTTATATAATAACTACCTATCTCTATCAATTTTATAAATCCAATCAATTCCATTTTCCTATTTTATAATAGTATTTAATTCCGGATTAAATTCTTGAAAAGAAGCTTTATCGGTACTTCTAGGCTCTGAAAGAGATATTATAGTATGTTTATTACTAGCTAAAGTAAAAGTACATAAATAAGGAATTCCAAAATTAGTTCTAATTTTATTAGGATCACTTAATCTATCCTATAATATTTTTCTAGCTTCTAGTATAGTTTTTCCTTCTACTCCAAATCTTTGGGCATAAGAATTAGGGGCTATTTCTTCTGCTGCCATCTTTTTTACATTGGTAATCTAGTAAGTATTACCTCCAATAGTAGCAAAACCTTTATCAAGATTAATTAAAGCTTTTCTAAATTCTAATCCTCTTAATTTGGCATTATTAGCATTTTTTCTAATACCATCTAATAAGTATATATTAGATTTTCTTAAAATACCTTCTTTATCAACGTAATCAAAGACATAACGTAGTGGAGCTAAATCTCTAGGAGAAATTATAGAATCATATAATCTAAAATTAGTAGCATTAGCATCTACAGTTATTCCTTTAGAACGTAAATATTCTCCTAAAGTATTAGTATCATAAGCATCTACAAAGTTATAATAATCCTCAATATTAAAATCAAATCTTATATCCTAAGCAATTTCTGTACCATTAGGTAAAGTATATTTTACTCTAACCACTTCGTTAGGTAAAAATTCTCCCGCCTATTTAGGAGGATTAGTTCTTTCATGTAAATCCTATAAATAATGCAAATATCCTCTACTTAACTATTTCTATCGAACACTATAATTATATAAATTTAAAGATTCTTTACCTAAAGCTAGGTATTCATCGATATAAGTTTTTACTTCCTAATTATTATTGTAAGCATCTCTAGCTTCATTATATACATCCTAAGACATTCTGCTAATCTTAGTAGTATCATCATAAATCCCATCCTAGTTAATACTTCCATAATTAAAATACTAAGCTATTTTATATCCAGGAGTTAAGACTAAAGCACTACCCGCTAATTTAGCTTTAATACTTACTTTATTTATAGCAGAAGTAATAACTGGCAATAATGAACTATATAGAGAAGAATCACTAAAAGGTATTTTAAATTTTTGTTTTAATTCAGGTTTTCCAGTTCTTAAAACTTTAGCCATACCTTCTAGAATAATATCTCCAAGTTCTGCATCGTTCTATTTACTATAGTTTAATGCCAATAAATATCCAATAGTTTCATGGAATTGCTATACCTAATTGGCAGATAATTCTTTACCTTCATTATAGGATTTCATGAAGTCATATACTAAATCAGCACTTACTTTACTAGTTTCTAAAGCGAGACTTCCCATTATATTATATACTTCTCTGGCATAAGCTTGGTTTACTCCTCCCTACACTAAGGCAGCCATAGCTTGTGTAGGTAAAGTAATTGAGGAGTCTTCAACTTCATGGTCAGCATCCAACTAAGAACCGAATCTAGTCATTTGCATTGGGGAATACTTAAAAGGTGCATTATTAAACCATCTATCTACTCCATTTACATTACCCTAAATTCGTTTACTTCCTGAACGGTTTGCTAAATAATGTATTTTATAAGTTTTATATGGCTAATATTCTTTAGCTCCATTCTCTATAGTACCATCAGATTTAATAGAACTCTATTTAACTGTAATACTATTGTTTATAACTTTAGCTACAGCTACCTATGAACCTTCACTTCTAACTAGCTAATTACCTTGTTTTTCAAAAGTATCTATACCACCTAAAGCTTGCCATAATTCATAAATAGAATTAATAGTTTCACCCTCACCATTTTCTCCAATAAGTTGCTAACTCTTAGGATCAAACTAATAATAATAACGTTTACCAGTATTCGGTACTTTATTATAATGTTCATCTACTTCATATTCGATAGTGTAATAAGCCTATTCAGTCTTATCATAAGCTAACTAATATATAAATCTCCATTTACCATCATCTATCTGATGATATAAATTTTTAAAAATAGTAGAATGTAATGTAGTTGGTACTAATTCTCCCCATTTCATTTCAGAAAACTTACTATCATTCATCCTTTTAAAAACACTTTCTAAATCAATTTCAGAATTTCTAGCCATTAACATACGTTCATTATTAATAGCATATTGAGCGTGTTTTAAAAGAATAGTACCCCCAGTTCTGTTATCATAACCATGTGCAATAGTTTTTTTATCCATACCAAGAGTCTAACCTGGCATTGACCACGATTCCCAAGTAGCCTAAATACCATCAGTAAAAGTAGAACCATCCATAGAATCTACATCTTTTCCCTACTAACCCATAAAGTTATATACACTTGCAGGGATATCTTCAATTGTAGCTAAATTTACCATTCTAGAAACTCCCTACTTAGTACCAATAGCAAAAGGAGTCATAGTAGCTGTGGAAATATTAGCACGTTTGTTACTAGTATTCCAAAGATTAGATTCCATTAATCCAAACTACTATGGGTTTACATTTTCAATATTACTGATTAGAGTATTGAAAGGTTCGATATAATTATTGAATTTCAATGGGTCACTAAATTCAGTACCTGTTATTGTAAAGCGCATATTATTAGATAGTAAATTATCTACCTAAAAATAATGGTCAAGTAATGGATTAAGTATTAAAGTATCACCCTCAGTTAGCTATAATTCAGGCTAAAATATTAAATCAGTAATAGAGCCATCTCCATGCTAAACTTTAGCTATGACCATATAGTCTCCTTTAACCCATTCTCCAACAGTCCAAAATTTATCACCTTTTGTTCTCCAAGATTTTAAATCCTCATCACTAAGAAACTTATCTAATATATTATACACATCAGTATTTTTAGAAGTTTCCTAGCCATATTCATCACTATATGAACGATAAGCTCTAAAAGATACCTAATGTTTTAATAAGTCATCGACAAAATTAATTTTATCTCTATTCTATCTAGATTCCAGATTATTTCCCTAGAACTATATAGTTCCCATATAAACTATAGCAGGATTTAATCTAACCTTTCCTTTATACTTCATATAAGAAATATTCTAGTATAGATTAATTCCCTTAGCAAAAGCATAATCGGTTAACTATTGTTCTGTTAAACCAGTTCCTTCTTCAATAGCTAACTAATATAATTCCGCAGTAGTATATGGAACTTTAGTTATAGGATTAATAACTTCTGGAGTTACATTGGTTTCTCCTACCAAAGTTCTTTGATAATTTGCTGCTATATTATTAGAATACTACTAAAAAATAGATTGGGTAGATAGTTTTATAGAGATTTCTTCTCCCTAAGTATTTAGGCTCTATACTGTTATAGTCTTACTAGTTGGAACTTTCTACATCCAATTATCAATAGCTTTCGCAGCTACTAATAATTCCTATGTAGTAGAAGACTAATTAATATGTATAGAAGCCGTATCTCCAGGGTTAGTACTTACTGGATATGTAGGATAAGTATTTCTATCAATAGAATTAGATATATCTATTAAAGAATTTCTAAAAGATTTAGTATAAAATCCTCCAATAGTTTGTTTATATAACTATTGAATCTATAAAGGAGTGGCATGTCTTAAATCTACATTATCACCATTGTCATATACTATTTGAATGGTTCCTCTAGCAGTATATACTATCTATATACCTTTATCGGAATAATCCATTGGCTAAAAGGTTATATTACCATCTTCCCAAAAATGATTATAGAAATTATCAAATATTGCATGATGCATCATTTCATTAGTGTTCATGGCTTTAATCTACTTAGTATTACCCTAAGTATCTGTAACCTCTAAATCTACATGAGCTGCAACATTAGCAAGTAAGTCAGCATTTCCTGAGCTAATATTATGTGCAAATAATAATGAGGTAGTTGCATTAGTAGTATTTCTTGAAATACCTTCTCCTTCAGCATTTAACTATTCTCTAATTCTTTCTCTAGGATTTAATCCATAAGCAAATGATCGAATAACTGGCTATTTTTTATTATCAGAACTTGTTACAGTTGAAGAAATATTAGTTCCTTCAAGTATCTATTTAGCAGAACCATAAGCACTCATCCATGGATCTCGCTATGCACCTACTATTTTATAATTTATACCATAAGCATCTCCAGAAATAATAGTTCTAGAAGGAAATATTGTTACATTTTTATATTCAGAAGGTAAATTAATATTATCTCTAGAATAATATTTCTAAATACTTAAATTTGTATCAGCATGATTATAATGGTCTACAATATGTTTAACTATTTCAGAACGAATAGCTGACATTAACATACCACTAAATCCAGCATATTTACCAGTAGAAAACTCCCCTTGCATAGTATAAAGAAGTTCATTTAAAGATATATTTTGAGTAGTCTGTAATCCCAAAGTTTCTGTTATAAACTCTATTATATCTTTATACTCATCTTTTATCTAGCCGTCTTCTGTAATAGCATTATTATTAAAATCAGAAGAACTATTGCTATTAGTATCCTAATTTAAATATCTACTAGTAACTTCCACCCCATCTCTTAATATATGAATTTCTAACTACTAATTTGCAGTAGTAGTATACCCATATTTAGAACCTTCTTTAGGAGATATTAATATTTTAAAATGCGAACTATTTATAGGAGTCAGTTCCCACTATCCTTCTTTAGCAATAATATGATTATTAGAATTAGAATGAGGACTCTGATTTATAACCTAAGCTAAGTCTAAAGTTTCATTATCTGTAGATACACTTTCTCTAAGATACTAATTAGCTGATATTTCTTCACCATCTTCTTTTAAATCTACTGATTGATAAGACATCATATCTACCTAAGTAATGGCGTGAATAAAAGTATCTAATATAGTGGCTTTACTATTATCTCTGTTCGTAGATAACTCTTGGTTATATAACCCTTTTTCTCCATATAATTCTTTAAAAAAGGAGTTAATGATTACCTATTCTTTAGGACTCATTTCTCTTACAACCGCAGATACTATTGAATTATACCTACCATTTATTCCAAACATATCATTAAAGAGTTCTTTAGCATTACCACTAATTCTAAGAACTCTTATACTATTCTTTAAATATGCAGGTATATTGCTACTTTTTAAACATTTAAGAAAGAGTTTTTTTACTGAAGCAATAGTATGCAAATCATCAAGATATAATCCTATATATCTCCCATCTTTATATTCTGGAATAGTATTAAATAATAATTTGGTCATATGTGGAATATTTTTCATTCCATCAGACAATTCATCATTAGACCATCCTGAACGTAAAGAACTATGAGAACTTATGCCATAAGGTAAATTAGATTCTGAAAAATTAGAGCTAGTATTTCTATTTACAGAAATATCTTTACCCATATAATCTTTAATTTCGTCATCAAAACTTATTAAATTTACAAAGGCATTAACAGCTTCCTTAAAATCTTCACTAGTTTTAATAGATAGCTAAGAATTAAGCGCTAAGATTTTAAATCTATTTAATACTCCAGTAGCAAATTTATTATATATATATTTATTACGATTTGGGTCTCTAGTAAATAATTCAGTCTATGATTCTCCTAGATAATCACATATCTGATTAAACCATTTATTTTTTAATTTAACTATAGATGTGTTAAGTCTCCAAGGATCATCATTAATATATATACCATTTCTTACTACATTAGAAGCAATTTGTTGTTTTAAATTAGCTTTTCTAAAAGAATCTTCTTCAGTAGCTCCTGTATAAATTATCTTTTTAAAATCTGAAGGAAACATACCAAGCTAGTTTAATACTAGCTTGGTTGCTTCATCTAATTCATCTGTCTATTCAACATCAGCATCTTCCTAAATTACATTATCAGTATTTTCTTGTTCTATATTTTCATTCTATGAATCTTCTACTGTTAATACTTGCCATAAAGCCTTTAAAGCTTCTTCATTTTTAAAAATTTGCATTTTATCAGAGTTATTAGCAAGTATTATCCGCATAGCTTCTTTTAAATTAGCTAATTCGGTCTTTTCTTCAATAGATAAATTTTCTTTGGAATTATCAGGAATAGGATGTCCTAATATTTTTTCAAAACGTTCTCTAATAAAAGAAGGGAAATCCTTAATTCTCTTAATTAATAAAGGTTTTATAATTCCAAAACCATTTTTTCCATCCACAATAAGTTGCTATGCTTCAGTAACTATTTGTAATGGGGCACTATTAATTCCAGTAGTAAAATTCTATGGATTTAAATTAATTCCTGCACAATTCATCATTTTAACACTGTTATTATATTACATACATTTCGTAAATTACCATCTGAATCATAAGTATCATATATATCATCTAAATACTTCGCTAAATCAGTATCGCTTATCTCTGCAAATGCTCCTCCTAAAAGATTATCTCTAAAGTCATTTAGGGCAGCAATAAAATCTGATTCATTATCTGCTTTTAGCACAGCATTAAACATTTCTTTAGCATCTGAATATTCTTCAGCTTCAGGAGTTATTCCTAAACCTTCTTCAATAAAATTTTCACTGTTATTTTGTATTTTAGCTTTCATTATCTAAAATTCTTCAGAACTCAAAGAATGATTTTCAGTATTCTCAAAAGATTCTTCTACTTTTTTAAGCTAACCATCATTATCTATATACATCATAATTTCAACATCCTAGGTATTTAAAGATTCTCCAAATAAAGTTTCATAATCATCAGGAGTTATTTTTACTAATTTACTGCTTGTAGCAGTTTGTGTATTACGTATACCAAAACGTCCTTCATTATCCTCTAATGGTATAGTTTGACAAGATTTACACTTACCATTTATATACGTAAAGACTGGAAGATTTCCTAAAGATATTTCTTGCTATATAGTTGAATTAGTCATATAATTTTTAATATTCTACTCAATATCTCCTGTATCTTCAATCTAATAATTCCTAAGAGCAGTAATAAGTTCAGAAGGCGTAACTTGTTTTTTAGAAATATTAGTAGAAATAGGTTCGCTAGATATTTTACCTTCTATATCAAAATCAGCTATAGGAATAGGTATTACATTAGTCTAATAGAATGCCGATACATTATTTATATCTCCCCGAACTTTTCTAAAGTAAGACTAATTAGAATTACCATATTCATAATTTGTTCCACTTGCATAATCTGTATATGGATAATAATATATACCATTTTTAAAATATGCGGAAGATTCAGTAAAATTATGTTTCCCTGAAATATTTCCAGTAGGATCAGAAGTTCCGTGGAATATAAGGTTAAATATATTAGAAAACTCAGTATTATTATTTATAGCTTTAGCTTCTTCAATAAGTTTCTATTCACTAAATGTTTTATATACTTTACTATTACCTATTTTAACTTTATTACCCTACTAATCTATTCTAGTACCATATAGTTTATATTTAATATAGTAATTAGTACCTATTAATTTTTTACCATTTTTAGGGTGTGCTTTTTCAGATTCAGGACCTAACAAAGCAAACTTGTAACCTTTAGTGAAGAATAATGGTATTACTTTAAAAAAGTTAGTAGTCTATAAAGTTTCCTGTTCAGCGGACAGCTAAGATTCATACTAAATATTCTAATAATCAAAAGTTACTTTAGTATTACCTCCAGTTTCTAATGGAAAAATAGCTTCTCCAGTTTCTATATTAAAATCCTAACAATTTTTATAAAGAGATTTAATATCCAATATCTATCTAGGATCTCCCTATATATTTATAAAATCTTTAAATGGATCTAGTAAAGCATTAGTAACATTATACAAATGCTATAAATACTCTGGAGTTATATAAATATAATTTTTTAATTTATCCTTATCATCGTATCGTAGACTTTTTTGCCAATCTTCAAAATCTTTTTGATTCTAAGGTTTTTCACCTTCGTAATCACGAATCCACTACTCTGCAGGTTTTCCTTTAGATTTTAACCATTTTTCATAAGCAGGTTGCACTTCATTAAAATCCCAACTAATTTTATAGAAAGTTTCTTTAGCTTCATAAAAATCATTTTTTCTAGTCATATAACTAGATGGCAATAATCTAAACTATTGAACTCCTCCTAAGTTTTTATTAGTCTCTTCAATATCATGATCCTACTCTAACTAATCTAATACCATTAAAGCGTTAGCCCTGGTATTCCAAGCCTATGCAAATAGTTTCATTCCTAATATGCCAGCATTAGCAGGAAAACTTGATGCAGTTTGATGAGTTTTATCAGCAGGTAAAGAGAATCTATCTCTCCATATTGCATTAGCCATACCAGTAAAAGATATACCTCTTTCGGTAGGAACTATCATTCTTACATCTAATTTATTCATTACTTTATCACTTCTATCTACCGCAAACTTTTGAGCGTAGTAAGCATCAACTAATTCTTTATCACTTAGTCCTGGTTTAGAAGATACTAAGTATATAGTTCTACCAGTTATTGTAGGACTAACTCCAGGAAGTCCTCCAAAATATGTTAATGGACTAGATATTGAGGCATATGGAAGTCTTAATAATTCAGGAATAGGGTCTCCAAAAGCTGGATCATAGTCACCTTCTCTAGATTGAAATTTAGGTTTACCATTCTCATCATATATAACTTTTGGAACTAAAGCAAAAGGAATAGGATCTCCTATATCTTTCAATTCAGTTATAACATTATTAGGAGCTTTAATTTCTCTAACTCCATGTTCTTTATAAAGAATATCATGCAAAGCTTGGTTATATCTAATATAATTTTTCTTTAAGGTTTCTCCATAAGTAGTACCCTCAGCATTTTCTACAGCTTTTTTATAAGTATTTAAAGCTGGAATAGCTCCTAAAGTTATAGTATTAGTAACTCCATTATTAACCCAAGTTGCTTCTACAGTAGCTATATATTTTTCTCCACCAATTTCAAATTCTATTTTAGAGTCATTTAATTTACTATATCCTACTAATTTATCAATACTCTATCTGCGACGTATATGAACTTGGTACTTTAAAGTTTTATAAGCTTCTTCAGAGAATAAATAACTTCCATCTTCTACCATTAAATCACTTATAAACTCTTTATAATTCTTAATCTATCCTTCCGGAAGTTTTATTCTCATAAGAGCATCCTTTAATAGTAATAACTATTTTACTAAATCGTTTTTATCTTTACCAGAAGTTATTATTTTAGGAGCAGATTTTTTTGTCATAGTCCATAAATTAGTAATTACTCCCACATCTTCATATTTATCTACATTCTAAGGTATTATCCAATTTTTATTAGAATCTCTAGTTAGTCCTAACATTGAGAAATTACCATAAATTCTATCCTAATTTTCTATATTTGGTTCTACTTTATCCTATTTTGTAGTTTTAGAATCCTCTGTTACAGTATGTTTAGGATCTAAACTTGCACTTAATAAAACACCTGAAGCAGCATTTACTACAGCTTCAGAAGTTACTGCATTAGGAGGAGTTGTACTAGCTGCGCTAGGTATGGTTGGATTTAAAGTTAAACCATTTAAATATTCTAAGAATTTTTTCTATTCTTCAGAAGCTTTAGCTTTCAAATCTGTAGTAGTTGCAGTACTAGTATCTTGTCTACTATTAAAAGAAGAATTATCACTTAATATAATAGCACCTTTTTTACCTCTACTAATTACAGTATATAAATCTCTAGCAAATATAAGAGCATTACCCATAGCATTATCAGAATCAGGATTTATAGAAGGAATTTTAGCTATATCTCCTTCATAAATAATGTAATCAAATTCACTACCCTAAACCTCTTTTATACTAGAGAATCTTTTTATAATACCAGCAGGAGCGCTAAGTTTATTATAAGCAGTATCACTGCCTATAAATGCTATAGAATTTTGAGAAGCTCCATTAAATATTTTAGTCCATTCTTTAAAATCCTTTCCTATATAAGTACCATTAAAAGTATCTTGATTATAATATCTAGGCTACCATGATTTTAAAGTGTCATAGGCAGTACGAACAGTTTCAGGGGTAATATTATAAGAATATCCATAAATCTACTAAGTAATATTATCTAACTACTAAGTAGAAGATACCTACTATATATTACCATTACGTAAAGATACTCCCAATCTAGAAGATCTTAACATAAATACTGTATCTGAATCATTACTACAAATTACTTGATTAGGGTTTATATATCCTTTCTAAGAATTATCTCCAAATCCAATAATTACTATACCATTTTTCTTAGCCCACTTGTCTAAAACTAATTCTGATAAAGTATCAAAGTGGGTATACTCATCTATAATTAAAACTCCAGATTCTGCGTCTTTTAAAGGAATTTTATCAGCAATTTTATCTAAGTTTTTAAACTCAGACATATTTTTTATGCCATCTATGCTATTTTTTATAGAAGTATCATCAGTTACTAAAGCCATTAACTATGATTCAGTTAATGCTCCAGTTTGTCCTAAAGATAATTCTAGATTTTTTGCCTAAGATTCTCCAGGAGCTGCCATATATAATTTCTTATCTTTAGCATATTCAGCTATCATTTTAGCTACTACTGAAGTCTTACCTGAACCTCCAATACCAGGAATAAAAATAGTACTAGATAAAGTTGGCAGTTCAATACCAGCTTTTGATGCTAAATTAGAAATAGCTTTCTATATTAACTTAGGATTGTTTACCATAGCCATTCCTAATTTAGCTATTTGGAACTAAGCATCTAAAGGTACAATATCAGGATGATTTTGAACAAAAGATTTAGTAAATGCTAGAGCATCATCTTGCTTAATACCAGCAGCAGCTATTAAATACATAGCTTTATCAAAATTAGAAAATCCTGCTTCGGTTAATTTAGGATTAACATTAGCAGTTTCTTGTTTATTTAAGTTAGTAGTAAACTACTCTAATACTTGATTTAAGTATTCAGGATGTTCCTATATAGCATTATAAAATATATTACTAGCATTTCTAACATCTTCTTCATCATCACCAGTAGGAACATATTTATCTAAAATATTTTTACCATCAATGACAAAAGCATTTCTAACACTATCCCAAAATGCTTTGTGAACTTTATTTAAGGCTTTTTTAGACTAATCAAACTATAATAAACTATTTCCTAAATTCTTTTTAGAAATATATGGCAATGACCATTTATCATCATTTAAAGCATCCTAGTATTTTTGAAGTTCTATTTGATAAATATTAGCATAGTTTTCGTCTATTTCTGCTAAAGGGTCTACTTTTATACCATGCTACTAATTAAATCGATTTATAGTTTTATTATGACCGTATATGTTATTTAAATCCTAATCTGAAGAAGCTGCTTTTATATAAGCACTAGTAATGGCTAATAATTGCTAAGCTTGTGGAATATAAGATTCGTCTTCTGGGTCAATAACAAACTCTGTAGGATCTAAACCCTAATCAAACTAATCCTATAATTTATTTAATAATTTCTCTACATTAGAATCATATAAAGGTAACTTTTTCATTAATTGAGTTACAGGATTTGGCCACATCTAATCAGATATATTAGTTAGTATCTAATATGGCTAATCATTATTCAAATCCCCCTCTGCCTATGAAACTATACCATCAATAGCATTATAAGAATTACGCATAAAGCTTTGAGTAATAGTATCGTAATCACCATTTTGAGGAACTTTAGCTAATAATTCTCTTAAATAAGTAGTAGCAGCATTATTAGTAGTTAGAGATTCTAAGGTGTTAAGTGCATCAGGTCCTAACCACTTAATAGGATCTATTTTTTCAATAGTAACATTTACATCATCACCTTCGTAATCTTTGTAAGAATACGAAGTAGTCTTTATACTATTCTATAGTTTAGTTAATTCATCCTCTCCAAATACATCTTTAAATATTTGAGCATATGTTTTACCAGAAGAGTCTTCTATTCTATATAGTCCTTCATCAGCATCCTTAAATAAGTTATTAAAAGCAGTAAGAGAGTCTATATTATTACCTTCAGAATCTTTAGTATATTTTTCTGGAAGCTATGTAGTATCTCCTTTAGACATTAAATAATCTTTAACAACCTATCCAAATTTAGTATTATCATCATCATTACCAAATAGTGAGGTAATCTAAGTGCCCATGAAATAGGCATTATTAAATATTAAGTTACTTCCACCAGAAATATAAGAAACAACGTTATTATTTAAATCATCTCTTAACTATTTGGTATCACCGCCTTCGTAGTTATCTACAGTCTTTTTTATAATATCCCATAGATAAGAATAATTAGTTCGTGTACTTTGCGATGTAGATGATTTTACTAATTCAGCTTTAATAGATTTAGCACTTTGTGCAAAAGATATTTTTAACTATCTAGCAGTTAAACTATCTAAAGGAGTAGTTCTTACAAAATCTAATACTTCGTTTAATTTTTTATTTTGTTCAGTTTTTATTTTAACTTCTCTTTCATTTAATCGTGCCGCAAACTCAGCGTCAGATTCATTTTCTTTTTTAGTAGTACTATCTTTAAACTATTCTTCAGATTCCCAATCTTGACGTAATTTAGGATTAGATAATTTTAGCCACCAAGTAGGAGTCTTAATTAAATCGGCTACTATCTATTGATAACTTTCGAAATTCTAAGCTTCTTGAGCCATCATTTGTAACTCAGGATCTACTAATTTTTGAAAATGTTTATATCCTTCAAATGACTTTTGTAAATCTAAAGGTTTTTTAGTTCTTAAATAAGATTCATAGTCTAATTTATACTATGCTAACTACTCTTTAGTAAGCTAATCTTCAGTTAAACCTCCATGATTATAATATAGCCAATTAGTAAAATTATATACTCCAAAAGTTGATGAAAGATTATCATCTAATCCAAACATTAACATTTCAGTGTAATAAGCAGAGTTTTCAGGAGATTCAAATTGTTTTAAAGCGTCTTTCTTATCTTGTAAATATTTCTACCAAGACTATACCATTACATTACGCTTAGATTCTTCAGAAGGATTATGTCTAGCTTCTGAATCAAGTAGTCTAGCCTCACCTAATTCATCAATTAACTATTTAGAACTTTTTGAAGAACCTAACTACTCTAAAATTTCTTTAGGTATTTCACCATTACGAGCAGCAGCTGCTACTTCTAATCCCTTCTATGCAATTAACACATCATTAGCTAACCCTAACCAAGACTACTAATACCTAGTTACATAAGAATCTTTTTGTAAATATGAAGATAAATTTCTAAATACTTTATCCTACATTATCATGTGATCGAATAATTCATCTTCAGATTTATTTAAATTATTATCATCAATAATAGTCTAATAAGAGCGTACCTAATTAGTTAATTGTTTAGCTATATAGTCATTAACAGATAAATCACTATCAATAGTAATATTAACATTATCTCCCTAAGAATCTTGCACACTTTTACTAGCTGAAATAGTAGTACTTCCAAAAGCGCCTCTTTTACGATATTGTTCTATTCTATCAATAATGTCTTTACCTTTGCCTTGATTTACTAAATACAACATATCCTAAGAATTTTTAGGAGCATGTACAGTTCCTGACTTAATAGCATTTACTCCATAAAATAAACCTCCACCAAGAGTACCTCCAGTAAAGGACATTCCATATTTAGCTAATAATCTAGCAATATCATAACCTCCTTTTCCATCATTGAGTTCTTTATCATACCCAAAACCCATGATATCATTAGACTAGGTAATACCTAGTTCATGTAACATAGCATAAGTAGAGTTAGCTAAATCAGTTACTACATCTTCAGAAACTTCTTCAAGACCCTCACCTACAGCTTTACCTATAGCACCTGTAGTATGATATTTTATATCGTCTTTATAGTCTCCTAAAAGTTTAGCTACTTTATTTCTACTATTAATTATTAATTGTTTAAATTTATTGGCATCTTCTATAGATTCTCTAGCCTATTTTAAAAAAGTACGTATCCACTCATCTTTATTAGCCATTATAGCAGTGTTTATTTCTCTAGCTGACTGCTTAGCTAATTCATCAAAGAACATTTCTCCAATACCTAATCTATCTACTGTATACATACCTAAAGTCGCTCCTGCTGCTAAAGATGCAGCTTCTCTAGCAGAAGCTCCGTTATCTAAAGCAGACTAATATACGTCAGTATTAGAAACTAATGCCATGTAAGCTAATGAAGCATTAGCACCTAATCTATTTAATTTGTCTATTTTAGGCTATAATTTAGTAGAGGCTTTCTTTAATGCGGCTTGACCTATTGAAGTCATTTTCCAAGCATCAGTAGCATCTTTTCCTGAATTTTTTAATAAGTTAGCAATTTGCGCCTCATCAAATCCGAAATTTAATAAAGCTTCCTATTTTTTAGCATCAGTAGAAGCACTTTCAAATATTGAAGCTATCTTTTTATCATATAAAACTTTGGCTTCATCATCAATAACTTTACTTAAATCCTTTTTTCCTCCTAATAATCTTCTAGTCCAACCCGCAACTTGCTATTGCTATCCCCATTGTAGAGCTACATCTCCCATTAAATTTAATACAGTTTCAGTAGTAAATCCCATATTAGCATTAGCATGGTCAGAAGAACTTCCAGTAACCTACATCATTTTAGCTTCTAACCCATTTAAAATGGGATTTTGTGGGAGCTGATTAGACCATAAAGAATTAACCATTCCCCAAACCATAGGGGCAGTTTTTAATAATTCTCTAGCAACTAATGCTCCTGAATATATGGCTGCTACTTCAGGTCCCATTAGCATAGGAGCTACTCCCATTAAGTTTTTAGCAAGAGACCCAGAAACCCTCTTTTCTAAATCATCAGAATCAAAAAAGTCATATTTATTAATAGGAGAAGACTCTGATGTTAAATTATCAAAAGTAGATAATACCTATTTAGAATAAGGATTTCTACCAGCTAACGTCTCATAGTAAGGCTTACCATTAGAATTTAATTTTAAGTCTCCTTTTTTATGGGTAACCATTTCTCCAGTAAACTTATCTAATTCTCTAGTATCCTCATCATAAGTAGCCAATACTAATGGGTCACTAAATATGGACTTAATAAATTTAAATGGGTTGGAAAATAAAGACTAACTATCAGGAGTAATGTCAAGTGTTTTTTTATCGGAGAAATCAAATATATTTTGTTCCTAAGCTTCTTCTCTAGCACTTTTAGTAGGAGCTTCTATAGCATTAAATCCTCCTACACCAATAGTACCTATTTTATCACTATAAGGAACTATTTTTAGAAAATCCCCAAAAGGTTTACTAGCTGATGTCTATAAATCTTTAGTATCTCCTGTTAAAGGATTTATTTTTTTAGCCCCTTCAGGAGCTTCTGGATCAAAGAAATCATAGACATGTTCTAAATTCTTTTTAGTCTATATCTACTTCCATCCAGTTGCAGCATCTTTATAAAAATCATGAAATTTATCCTTATCAAAATTACCATTCTTATCAGCAAAGTATGGATTCTTAATAATAAAGTTAGATTTTAAATAAGAATCTTCAGATAACATCTAAGTATTTTCAGTATCTAATCCAGCTTTTGAAAACATTCCAGTAGTATAGTCTGGATTTTGTATATTGGCTACTATCCAATCGTTATTTAACATATTAATTAATTCTATAATAAGTTGGAAGAACTATTCTAGTATGGTATAGATTTAGCAGCTACTAAATCGTTAATCTACTAAGTATCTTCTTTATTAAATTTACTGCTAAGAATAAGAGTATCTCCAGGATTCTAAGAAACAACTGGTATAAATACTGGAGCTTCATATAAATTATCATTCCATAGGGTTCCATATCCTGGAGCATCCATTTGGTGTCCGCCTTTACCATCAGGAAATAATATATTAGATAATTGGTCATATCCAGCATTATCTGATTCTAATTCCTTAGCATATTTGACATCTCCTCCTACTACTTTTTCAGAAGTTTCTCCATTTACAACTATAAAAGATGACCATTTACTAGGATCAGGTTGACCATCTATTAATAAACTCCTAAGATTTGGATATTTAGATAATATAGCTGCCTATTTTTTCATATACATAGGATCTTTAGGATCTAAATTATTTTCAATCTCTTTCTTAGCTTTTTGATAATCATCCAATACTGCAAAATTTGGCATCACATTTCCTGAACCATCCTTTATAGCAGGAAGTATTACTTGCATACCGCCATCATTTAAATAAGCCACAGAATTTAAGTCGTTTATTTTCTAATCTCCGAAGTATATAGATCTAGGATTTGTAAGAGCCTATATTCCAGTAGTCTAAAGTAACTTAGACAAAGAAGATTCTCCTACTATTTCTCCTTTAGGAGTTTGTAAACCTCCATAGAATCTTCCATATAAAGTCATAGATGCTCCACCATTTGTAGGCTAAAAAGTATAAGTTTGAGGAGTTCCTCCTCTACCAGTCTACATCATATAAGCCTAATTAGCTACAGCATTTTTTCCATAATCATCTTCTTCATCACTTTTAGAAGATTTAGATTTATCTGAAGTTTCTTTTTTAGTGCCGTCAGGATTTAACTAATCCTAATATTCCATATTAGTATTAAATGAAGTATTGCCAGTAGCTAGTAATTTTAATAAATAATCTACTCCTTTTTTATTTTTTCCTGCTCTAGCTGTTAGTAAGGTCTACTCTTTAGTAGATAAAGATGCCCAAGCATATTGTAATAAATTAGCTACCTAATCAGCGTTTTCTTTAGTAGTATATTTATATACACCTGGCATAGTTAATGTAGTAGGATCTAGTCCTCTCTATAACAATCCTTTAAGTACTGTTAATCCAGATTTAGTATTAAAACCATCAGTACTAATATATGAAGAAACACTACTAGATTGAGCATTACTTAATATCTTCTATAATTTATCAGTGATAGCTTCTACACTAGTACTACCATTTACTATATTAAGAATAGAATTATCTCCTGGTAATTTCTAAGCTCTTAATTCCATTATATCTGCATTAGTGAGAGTTTTATAAACATAAGGATTTTGTTTCCATTTTTCAACAGAAATAGTATCTATTCCTCCATCACTAGTTTGTATTACAACTCCTCCCTAATCAGTAATAGCCATCTCATTTTCTGAATGATTGGTAAACATAGTATCTCTAGATTTATCCCAAACTTCTTTATTAAACTTAGCTATATTAGCCTATAAAGATATTCTAGTTAACATCTAAGCAAAGTTTGAATAATTAGTATCTCCTGTATTTGTTGGGTCAGCCCAAAAGTTTTGAGCTTGTGTATATAGTTTTAAGATATCACTAGGAAGACCATTTATATCTTTTAATAATCCTAGAAAATCTTTATCTGTTATCTTTCCTTTATCCTCATCATTAGATGATTTTTTATTAGCAGCAGTCATAGCTTTTATCAACTCAGCAGTGTCTGATTCAGCTTCTACTCCAGTCGTAGCCATAGCTAAAGGCTAATAAAAAAATGCAGAGGAGGATGTTCCCCCTTCTGCAAATTTTTGTATTTTTAAATTCATTTCTTATTACTCTTTTTAAATAAAGTATTAATGAGTTTACTTAAATCTCCGCTCTATTTAGTAGCAGTATTAATACTATGTCTTATAGTATTATAAAATTCTTTGGTATTAAACTTTGATATATCTTCAAATTTACCTCCTTTTTTGTACCTAAATCCAGGATTACTAATACCATATACCTAATACATATTGTTATAGTATCTTGCTCCAGCCTCCTTCTACGCATCAACTAAAGCCCTATATTCATCAGTATCATATGCATTAAAGTTCAAATCATTCTAATGCTAACGTAATAACTACTAATATTTTTGCTGAGCTAACAAAACTTTAGCGTCATTTTGATAATCCCACTAAGCTTTAGCTAAACCATATTGCTACTAAGCATTCTTTCTTTCAACATATGGGTCAATAACATTAAATTTCTCTAAAGCATTAATCCAATTTTGTCTATTAGTAGCGAGTGCTCTAGCCCTATCTCTAGGATCTTGATACTCATTAAGCATTCTAGTTTTATATGCCTATTGAGCATTAGCATTAGCAGTATCAACAGCACTTTCCATATTGTAAAGTCCTGCTTTATAAGACTACTGCTTCTATCCTTCTAACCAAGTATTTCTTTCAGCGTTACCCTATAAATATAACTTATTAGCATTATTCATACTTTCTTGCTAAGCGGCAGTCTACAACTAACCACTAGAAGTAAGTGGTCTAAAAGTCTAATTTATTGTCTCAGCAGCCCTATTATGATAAGCATTCTACTAAGCTAAATTATCCATTACTTGATAACTAGTATACTTAGGAGAGATAACATAATTTGGAGCTTTTATTTTGAATATATCATTAGTAGCTTTATTAGCTAATAAATATTTACCAGTTTCAACTGCGTTATAAAGATTACCCGGATTACTTGTTAATTTAGCTAAGTATTCTTTACCTTTATCAAATATAGATTTCTTACCAATATCAGGATTAGTTACTGAACCATCTTTTTTAGGAGTATTTTGATTCTATTCAGATTTTTCTATAGGAGATAAATAATAGTAATCATTTTTTCCTAAAGCAAAATTATAACCTTTATTTTTAAAAGCTTCTGTTACAGACGCTAACTACTCATCTGTAAAATCTCCCTTCCTACCTAATAAACGTCTATCATCAGTTATTTGGCTATAAGAGCTATCTGTTTTATATCGGTGATTAGCATCAATATTCCAGTCTCCAGAAGTTCTTTTAGTATTGCCATATAAATCATATCTACCTAAATTTTGAGCGTGCATAATACCTAAAGAATTGTATCCTACATTATTATCCTTCCACTCTCCATTATATCCAGTTTTATATAAATTTTGATAATCTCCTACAGATTTATCATTATATGGTGTAGTCTAAAAATTAGTTCCGGCATTCTTATGTAAATCACCGTGTTTATCCTACATACTATTAAGCCAAGTATAGTACTTATCGTCAGATAAACCTCTTAATATATGATTTACATTCTAAGACCATACTGCATCAAACCAAGTAGTTTTAGGATTTACTTTTACTCCAGTTTTTATTCCACTTTGGGCTTTAATAACACCACCTTGTTTAAAAGCATGAACAGATTTTAAAAATTCGTAGTCATATAATACTCCTCCATCTAAATGTTTACGTTTCTTTTTAGATTTTTTCTTGTTATTTTTGTTATTTCTCTTAGTTGGTTTATTAGAGTTATTAACAAAGGTACTCTAAGGTTTAGTACTAGGTTCCCATACATAAGTTTTTCCTTTTGAAGACTAAACATTACCTGGGGTATATGAATATTGAGGAGTTCTAGCAATAGCAACAGGATTAACAACTGTTGGA
>ENA-UADX01000024-UADX01000024.1-human-gut-metagenome-genome-assembly--contig:-NODE-24-length-30808-cov-5.512991_pt1 | contig 30808 bp, 28 predicted proteins | sample MGYA00244270_ERZ654266 | MGnify/ENA primary metagenome ERZ654266 (study PRJEB26926, sample SAMN06164990) | human gut metagenome | biome: ENVO:00009003; feature: ENVO:2100002; material: ENVO:00002003... | reverse complement strand
CGAGATGAGCGCTAGTCTCGTGGGCTCGGAGATGTGTATAAGAGACAGGCGTGGTAGTCACTCTTCTCGGTATCGCCATCATCGGTGTGGCAGGTAGTATGAAGGCGGCATCGCTCTCAGAAGAAGAGAAGAAGGCGGCAGTAAAGGACTTCAACTTCCCTAAGGGACTTGCCATCGCCTTGCTGGCTGGTTTCATGAGCGGCTGCTTCAATGTGGGTCTCGCCTTCGGTTCCGATATCCATTTCGGCAGTTTCACTCCTGATATGTACAAGACCTTGCCAGCCACCTTCCTGGTTACCCTAGGTGGTTTCATCACCAATGCCATCTACTGTTTCTATCAGAACACCAAGAATCATACTTGGAGCGATTACAAGAACCAGGAGGTTTGGAGCAATAACATTCTCTATTGTGCCTTGGCTGGTGCCTTGTGGTACAGCCAGTTCTTCGGACTGTCACTGGGCAAGGGGTTCCTCACCGAATCTCCTACCCTCATGACCCTATCGTTCTGCATTCTGATGGCGCTCAACGTAGTATTCTCGAATGTATGGGGCATCATCCTAAAGGAATGGAAAGGCTGCTCAAAGAAGACCATCTCCGTATTAATTGTCGGCATCATCGTCTTGATTATCTCAAGCTTCTTGCCACAACTTATATAACAAAAAAGGAACCCCGAGTATTTCACAATGCTCGGGGTCTTTTTACTAAACTTAATTATCTAAACCAAAAATTCTTATAGAAAACAATCTTTAAAACTTATTTCTTTATCTAAAGCCTATATTATCTTGGCAAATTAAATGCCTTGGTCATCTCAGCCATTTCCTCCTGGCTCATACCATCAGGCTCGAATCCCATGCACTTGGAATCGATGTAAATCTTGGCGCTCTTAGAGAGTACGTCAATCTGGTCGAAGGCATCCATCACGTCCAAGCCCTTGGCAAAGACACCATGCTTCTCCCACATCACTACATCATAATCCTCCAACTCCTTCAAGGTCTCCTCAGCAAGTTTCAAACTGCCTGGCAACTGATAAGGAACGATACCCAAACCGAGTGGACAGAAAGCCTTGGTCTCTGGAATCATGCTCCAGAGCAGGTTGCTCAACACGTCCTTGCCCATGAACTTCTTGTTGTGGCTCATGGCGATAAGCTCGATAGGGTGAGTATGAACAGTAGCCTTATAGTTGGAACCCTTCTCGATGAGACGGGCATGAACGCTCAAGTGACTAGGCAACTCAGATGTTGGCATTACAGGATTATTTGCGATGATAACATAGCTGGCGCAATCGTCGAGGATGCGGATGATAGAACCGTTCTCCATAGGCCAGCGAGCCAAGTCGCGCATACGCTTACCTGTACCCTTGCAGAAGAAATAGCAACCTTTTAAGGCTGGCAATGCTGTACCAATCTGCTTTACTTCGCTGATGGCAGGCAAAGCCTTGATTTCGTCATCAACCAAGTCGGTAACGTTTACAGTGATGTTACCACCATTACGCTCAGCCCAACCATTCTGCCAGAGGTATCCAGCAACTTCAGCTATCTTCTCGACCTCCTTTTTCAAGGCAGGACGACCTTCTAAAACACTATTCATATTATTCTTGTTATTAGCTTGTTTAAAATTTCTGCTGCAAAAATACTCATTTCGCTCCATACCCAACCTATTCTTTTGATATTTGAGCTATGACATTTGGCATAACATTTTCTGTTTTTCTGATTTCAGTAGACACTTTCAATTTTATAAAACGGAAATAGTAGAAACTCGAACAAAAGAACATGAAATCGTACAAAAATCCATAAGAAATATACATTCTTTTCGTAACTTTGCAACAAAATTAGAATAATAACGCAACAAAACAATCAAAACAAAATCGAATGAGAAAAAGACTATTTCTGCTTCTACTCGCTTTCATCTCGCTATGCCAGATGTATGCAATAGAAAGGACAAAGCTCAATTTTAATGGGGGATGGTTGCTCAAGGTGGGCGACTTCCAGGGAGCAGAACTGGCAAACTACAAGGATGCCGGTTGGAAACAGATTACGCTGCCTCGTGCCTTTAACGAGAAAGAAGCGTTCAAGGTTTCTATCGAACACCTCAGCGACACCATCATGTGGTATCGCAAGCACTTCCATATCCAAGAAGTGGGCGACCGCAAGTATTTCATCGAGTTTGAGGGCGTGCGCTTCGGTGCCGATATCTGGCTCAATGGCAAGAAAGTGGGATATACCGAGAATGGTGTGATGGCAAGCGGATTCGACCTGACACCTTATATTATAAAAGGTGAAAACGTCATAGCCGTACGTGTGGATAACTCCTGGAACTATCGTGAGCGCACCAGCGGTCAGCGTTTCCAGTGGAACGACAAGAACTTCAATGCCAACTATGGCGGTATTCCAAAGAATGTGTTCCTCCACATCACCGACAAACTTTACCAGACTCTTCCGCTCTACAATAATCTCAAGACCACAGGTATCTATATCTATGGCAGCAACTATGATATTGCAGGAAAGAAGGTAACGGTGAATGCAGAATCGCAGGTAAGGAATGAGGATTCCAAGTCTCGCTCTTTCCGCTTCTTCGCCAAGATTCTGGACGCTGACGGCAAGGAAGTGGGCCATTTTGATGGCGAAAGATATACCTTGAAGCCAGGCGAAACCAAGACAGTGAAGGTGAGCGGACTCCTGAACAACGCCCACTTCTGGAGCTGGGGATATGGATATCTCTACACCGTGAAGACCCTCTTGAAGGCGGATGACGGAAGCAAGATTGATGATGTGGTGACCAAGACCGGTTTCCGCAAGACCCAGTTCGGTGAAGGCAAGTTCTATCTCAACGACCGTGCCATCATGATGCACGGCTATGCGCAGCGCACCTCCAACGAGTGGCCTGGCGTGGGTATGAGCGTTCCTGCCTGGTTGAGCGACTACAGTAACAAACTGATGGTAGAATCAGGCGGTAACCTGGTTCGCTGGATGCACGTATGCCCTTGGAAGCAGGACATCGAGAGCTGCGACCGAGTGGGCTTGATTCAGGCAATGCCAGCCGGTGATGCCGAAAGAGACGTGGAAGGCAGAAGATGGGAACAGCGCCTGGAACTGATGAAGGAAGCCATCATCTACAACCGCAACAACCCTAGCATTATCTTCTACGAAAGCGGTAATAAGGGTGTGAGCCGCAAACACATGTTGCAGATGAAAGCCATCCGCGACGAATTCGACCCTCACGGCGGCAGAGCCAGCGGCAGCCGAGAGATGCTCAACATCAACGAGGCTGAATATGGCGGCGAGATGCTTTACATCAACAAGAGTAAGAAGCACCCGATGTGGTCGATGGAGTATCATCGCGACGAGGGTTTGCGTAAATACTGGGATGAGCAGAGCTATCCTTACCATAAGGAAGGCGACGGACCATTGTATCGTGGCAAGCCTGCCTTCGAATACAATCACAACATGGATACCTTTGCAGCAAGCATGGTAGAGCGCTGGTTCGAATACTGGCAGGAGCGTCCGGGCACCGGCAAAAGAGTAAGCGATGGCGGTACCAAGATCATCTTCTCGGATACCAACACCCATCATCGTGGTGAGGCCAACTACCGTTCGAGCGGTGTGACCGATGCGATGCGCATCCCGAAGGATGCTTTCTTTGCTCATCAGGTAATGTGGAATGGCTGGGTATCTCCTGAAAAAGATGCCACCTATATCGTAGGCCACTGGAACTACAAGCCAGGAACCATCAAGCAGACAGAATATGTGGTAAGTACCGGCGACGAGGTAGAACTCTTCATCAACGGCAAGAGTCTGGGCATGGGCGAACGCAGCAACCAGTGGCTCTTCACCTGGAAGAATGTACCTTTCGAGGCTGGAAAGATTGAAGCTGGTGCTTATACATACGATAAGTCTGATAAGAAATCAAAAGATGCCAAGACCAAGAAAGAAACAAGCCGTTATGCCATCGAAACTGCGGGCAAGCCTCATCACATCAAGCTCACCAGCATCCAGAATCCGGAAGGTTTCAAGGCTGATGGTGCCGACATGGCGCTCATCCAGGTAGAGGTGGTAGATAAGCAGGGCAGACGCTGTCCACTCGACAACCGAACCATCCACTTCAACTATCAGGGCGAAATGGAATGGATTGGCGGATTGGCAACTCCTAACGAGGAAACCCAAAAGGCACTTGCAGCCAAGAATCAGAGCCTCGTGGTAGATAAGAACGAGACAGCAGAACAGAAGGCAGCCCGCAAAGCTGCAGATATTCTAGACTCTACAGATAGCGACAACACCTTTGATAATTATATAGGAAAGATTGATTTACCTGTAGAATGCGGCGTGAACAGAGTTCTGATCCGCAGTACCGTGAACCCAGGAAACATCACAATCTGTGCTGGTGCTGATGGCATCAAGGGCGTGGCAAGCATCGACTTGAAGACCGAGAAGGTCGATATCGAGCACTACCTGCCTCAGTTCAGCTTGAAGGGCGACCTTTCTCGTGGCGAAACGCCATCTACCCCATCCTATACCGATATCAAGGAGACCATTGATATCACCGGTGCCGTGGCTGGCGTAAACCAGGAAGATGCCCAGAAAACTTTCGATGACGATGAGACTACAGAATGGAAGAGCGATGGCAAGCCTGAGAATGCATGGATCACCTATCTGTTTACCAAGAAAAAGAAGGTAGACGAAATCACCGTGAAACTTACGGGCTGGAGAGACAAGATGTATCCGCTCGCCATCTTTGCCGGTAAGAAGAAGGTTTGGGAGGGTTACACCTACGCCTGCCTCGGCTATGTTCATATCAAGATAGACAAGCCAGTGAAGGCGAAGGATATCACCATCAGGATGATAGGCGATGCCAAGAGCAAGACCCAGCTCAGCGACACCAAGGAGCTGGCGGGCGGCAAGGCAAGCACCCTCGATTTCATAGGAATCAAGAAGGGCAAACCGGTATTGAGAATTGTAGAGATTGATTTTCTCAAGAATAAATAGCAGGAGAGTTTATAAAAAAGCTAGTTGCCTTTGCTGAGCAACTAGCTTTCTTTTTTGTAACCAAATCACTCACAACTAAGGCAGGCTGGCAAGAACATTCCCGTCAAATATAAAGACGAAAAATATCTGATTCAGATAGAACCATCAAAAGGTAAGGTGATCATCAGCCGATGACCACCTTACCTTTTTTAATACCTTGCATTTTGCGAGGTCTTCTTTTGTGTGTAATTCCTTGATTTTTTGGCAAAACACCTAGCATATTTGTACTATTTTACATTTTTAAGAATCATAATACTGCTATTATTGGGTATTTTTCGCTATCTTTGCAAACGAAGAATAAACAATTAAGAACAACTTAATAAAACCCAATATGATGAACTATAAAAGAAATCATAAATTTATAGGATTATCCTTTGCCTTGGCTTTGATGTCTTCACTCAACTGCCAGGCTCAGTTGCTCCCTACCCCTACGCAGGAAGCCAAACCGGGCGTAAGATGGTGGTGGATGGGATCTGCTGTGGATCAAGAGAATCTGAAGTGGAACCTTGGCGAATACGCCAAGGCGGGTATCGGTGCCGTGGAAATCACACCGCTCTATGGCGTGCAGGGTAACGACAAGAATGATATCCCTTATCTCTCGCCTAAATGGATGGATATGCTCAAGTTCGTGGAAAAGGAAAACAAGCAGGTGGGCATCGAGACGGATATGGCCACCGGAACAGGCTGGCCTTTCGGTGGTCCTTGGGTACCTATCAGCGAAGCAGCATGCAAGGCGGTATTCGTAGATACCATCGTGGATGTGAAGCAGAAACTGATGGAGATAGAATTCAACGTGCCACAAAAAGAACGTGCCTTCGCCAAGCTGAAGGTCATCAAGGCATTCCCTATGGAAGGTGAAAAATACAAGAAACGCGTCATCGCTCTCTATGAAAGCCGCACCCGTCAGAAGGTAAAGCGTGCCGCACCTGGAGGAGAGGGATACGTTATCGACCATTTCGATTCTACTGCCGTGGCCAATTATCTGCAGCACATCGACAGCGCCTTCGTGGCATCGAAGACTCCATATCCTCATACCTTCTTCAACGACAGCTACGAGGTGTATGGCGCCAACTGGACACCTAACCTCCTGACGGAATTCGAGAAATATCACGGATATAAACTACAGGATAAGTTCCCAGAGTTCCTCGATGGCGATGCTGTGGTGGTAAGCGATTACCGTGAAACCCTGGGCGACATGCTGCTCCATAACTTTACCGAACAGTGGACCAAATGGGCAAACAAGCGTGGTGCCATCACCCGAAACCAGGCACACGGTTCACCTGCCAACCTCATCGACTGCTATGCAGCCGTTGACATCCCGGAAATTGAAGGCTTCGGACTGACCGATTTCGGCATCAAGGGACTGCGCAAGGATCCGGGAAAGACCCGTCCTAACTTCAGCGACCTCAGCATGCTGAAATATGCTCCATCGGCTGCGCACATCACCGGAAAGAAATATACATCCAGCGAAACCTTCACCTGGCTCACCGAGCACTTCCGCACTTCCCTGAGCCAGATGAAACCAGATATGGACCTGATGTTCTGCGCCGGCGTAAACCACATGTTCTTCCATGGCACCGCCTACTCGCCCAAGAATGATACATGGCCAGGCTGGAAATTCTATGCTTCGGTAGATATGAGTCCTACCAACAGCATCTGGCGCGATGCGCCGGAACTGATGAAATACATCACCAATTGCCAAACCTATCTGCAGTGGGGACAGCCAGACAATGATTTCCTGGTTTATCTGCCAGTAAGAGATATGTGGCGCAAGGATACCAAGAACTGGCTGATGCAATTCGATATCCACAGCATGGCGAAGAAAGCACCTGAATTTATCAAGGTGATTCTCGACATCGACAAGGCAGGATTCGACTGCGATTACATCAGCGACAAGTATCTCCGCACGTGTACCTTTAAGAATGGTATGATTGAAACAGCTGCCGGAACCCGATACAAGGGCATCATCATTCCTGGCAACAACATCATGCCAAGCGACGTGATTGAGCACATATCTGAATTGAAATCACAGGGAGCCAAGATTATCAAGGGCGATAATATCAAGGCAATGGAACAGGCGGCAAAACCGGAACTGATGAGAAAGAACCTGGGCTTGAAGATGATTCGCCGTGCCAACAGCATCGGCCATCATTACTTCATCGCCAACCTCACCAGCAAGGACATCGCTTCTAGCGTGGCTTTGGCCGTGAACGAGAAGCATGGCATCTGGTACAACCCTATGACGGGCGAATACCATGAGGCAACCATCGGCGACAAGGGTATCCAGCTGAACCTGAAGAGTGGCGAGAGCCGCATCCTCATCACATCGAATAAACCCGTGAATGAGTGGAAACTTGGGCCTAAGGTAAAGGTAGGCGGCAAGGAAGCCATCGCTGCAGCAGATAGCAAGACCATCGACCTGACAGAGAATGCCTGGAAGCTGTCGTTCATCGAGGATGCTCCAAAGGTAGACGAAACCTTCAACCTCAAGGGCGTAAAGTCTTGGGAAGGTCTCAGCGACAAGGCGAAGGTGATGATGGGAACAGGTGTTTACGAAACCACCATCAAGCTATCGAAGGATGATGCCAAGAAGCAGTGGGCTATCGACCTGGGTGATGTACGCGAAAGTGCCCGTGTCTATATCAATAATAAATATGTAGGTTGCGCTTGGGCTGTACCATATATCCTCAACTGTAAGGATGCGCTCAACAAGGGCAAGAATACCCTCCGCATCAAGGTTACCAATCTGCCTGCCAACCGCATCGCAGAACTCGACCGCCAGGGCGTAAAGTGGCGCAAGATGAAGGAAATCAATGTGGTAGATATCAATTACAAGAAGACCACCTACGAGAACTGGACTCCTGTGCCAAGCGGTCTGAACAGCACCGTGAAACTCGTGGAAATCAAGTAAACAAATAAATATCTGTCAAGAATTAGAGAATTCAATAATTCAAGAGTTTATTTCTCTAATTCTTGACTAAAACAATTAATAATAAACAAACATTAATAACAAGACAAATGAAAAAACTGATCTTTTCATCGCTCTTCATGCTCCTGGGTTTGACTTCTGTTTCTGCCCAGAGCGCATTGCAAAATGAAATTCTGGAAGTAGCCAATCGCACCAACAACTACTTCATGACGAAGTACAGCGACCCTACTCTCGACACATTCGTAAAGAAAATCCGCACCAGCAACCTCTGGACTCGTGCCGTATATTACGAGGGATTGATGGCACTTTACGAGATTGACCCTCAGCAGCGCTATCTCGACTACACCGACAAATGGGCGGATTACCACAAGTGGACAGCCCGTGGCAGCGTGAAAGATACCGATGCCGACAACCAGTGCTGCCAGCAAACCTACATAGACCGCTACGTTCAGACCGGCGGCAAGAAGGACTTGAGCAAGGTGAAGGAGAACTTGGACCATCAGATGGGCACCAACCGAGTAAACTACTGGACCTGGATTGACGCTATCCAGATGGCGATGCCAGCCTACGCCAAGTATGCCAAGATTACCGGAGAGCGCAAGTATCTGGATTATGCAATGAATTCCTATAAATGGAGCCGTGATACCCTGGCTAATGGTCTCTTTAACAAAAAAGAGGGTCTCTGGTGGAGAGACAAGGACTACGTGCCACCTTACAAGGAGAAGGATGGCAGCAACTGCTATTGGAGCCGTGGCAACGGTTGGGTATATGCAGCCCTGGTCCGCGTGATGGAGACTTTGCCAAAGAAAGATAAATACTATCAGTATCTGAAAAAAGACTTTATCTTGATGAGTAAAGCCATCTTGAAATGCCAGCGCGAGGATGGCTACTGGAACGTAAGCCTCGTTTGTCCTGCCAACTATGGCGGTCCAGAGATGACCGGTACAGGCCTCTTCCTCTATGGTATGGCATGGGGTGTTCAGCAGGGCATTCTTCCTAGAGCCATCTATCAGAAGGCGATGGACAAGGCATGGAAGGCTCTTGCCGCATCGGTTCACGAGGATGGTTTCATCGGCTACAACCAGGGAACAGGAAAGGATCCTGCAGCCGGTCAGCCTGTCACCTTCACCTCTGTCCCAGACTTCGAGGACTACGGCACAGGTTGCCTCCTGCTCGGTGCTGCAGAGTATTACAAGCTTTTAAAAGTAAAAAAGTAAAAAGGCTTTTTAAAGGTAAAAGGGTAAAAAGGAAACAAATCATGAAGAAATATATCTGGCTGATGGCTTGCCTGGTGGCGTTTTCGCCACTAAGCGCCAATGCCGCAAAGAAACAGAAGAAAGCCAAGAAGCCACAAACCGAGCTTTGGCCTGATGGAACGAAGATGGATGCCTGGTTCAGCAACGCCCAGAAGGTGAACGTGGATACCCTCGGCAAGAAATACATTCTCACCGACTATGGCGTGAAAACGGATAGCACCCTGATTCAGACCAAGGCTATCCAGGCGGTCATCGACCGTGCTGCCCAAGATGGCGGCGGTGTTATCGTGGTACCTACCGGAACCTATCAGAGCGGTGCCCTCTTCTTCAAGCCAAAGACTCATCTCTATGTTTCAGAAGGCGGAAAACTGAAAGGCAGCGACCGCATCGCCAACTTCCCTGTGGTAGAAACTCGCATCGAGGGCGAGACCTGCAAATACTTCTCAGCCTTCATCAATGCAGACAAATGTGATGGCTTTACCATCGCCGGTCCTGGAACCATCGATGGAAATGGTTATCACTATTGGGAGGAGTTCTGGATTCGTCGCACCTGGAACCGTGAATGCACCAACAAGGATGCACAGCGTCCCCGCCTCGTCTATATCAGCAACTCAAGCAACGTAACCTTGCAGGATGTACATATTCAGAACAGTCCGTTCTGGACCAACCACATCTACCGTTGCGACCACGTCCGCTTCCTTGGCTGCACCATCTTCGCCCCAACCAGTGGCATGCGGGCACCAAGCAGCGATGCCATCGACATTGATGTTTGTCACGATGTGCTGGTAGATGGCTGCTACATGAGCGTAAACGATGATGCCATCGCCATCAAGGGCGGTAAGGGCACCTGGGCAGACCAGGCACCAGAGAATGGACCGGTATATAATGTGCTCATCCAGAACTGCACCTATGGTAGAGTGCACGGATGCTTAACCCTTGGCAGCGAGAGCGTGAAAGACCGCAACATCGTATTACGCAACATCAAGGTGGGCAATGCACAGCGCGTGCTCTGGCTGAAGATGCGCCCAGATACACCTCAGCATTACGAGTACGTAACGGTTGATAACATACAGGGCAAGACCGGCAGTTTCCTCGTCATCCGCCCATGGACCCAGTTCTTCAAGCCTGGCAATCGAAAGGATATGCCATTGAGCCAGTGCAACAACATCACAATGAAGAACATCCAGATGGATTGCGACAACTTCTTCGATGTGGGTAAGAGCGATAAATACCGCCTAGTAGATTTCACCTTCCAGGATATCACCTGCACCGACAAGAAGATGGCATTCGATGCCAACCTTATCGAGAACACCATAGCGAAGAAAGTGAATATCACTCCTCGCGAAAAGAGCAACGGATTGAAGACCACCGGCAATGCCGATGGGTTGAAATAACACATACATTTTATAGAAAGTAATACAGAATTGAGTACTGAAACGAGCTTTATTTGCAAGAATAAGGCTCGTTTTGTTTTTTTATATCCCTCCTTATTTCTTTTTATCTCTTAAAATTAGGCATTTCCAAATATTTTGCTTAATTTTGCCTGCAAAATAATTTTGAGTAAGAAAATGATAGATATAAAAGGTATAACCAAGAGCTTCGGCTCCCTGCAGGTGCTTAAGGGCATCGACCTGCATATTGACAAGGGCGAGGTGGTAAGTATCGTCGGTCCTAGTGGTGCCGGTAAGACTACACTCCTCCAGATTATCGGTACCCTCGACAAGCCTGATAGTGGCAGCATCATGGTTGATGGCATCGATGTAAGCAGCCTCAGCACCAAGAAACTGAGCGATTTCCGCAACCAGCATCTCGGTTTCGTCTTCCAGTTCCACCAACTTCTCCCTGAGTTCACCGCCCTGGAGAACATCATGATTCCTGCCTTCATTGCAGGCAAGAGCCGAAAAGAAGCCAAGGAGCGTGCCGAGGAGTTACTGGCGTTCATGGGCTTGAGCGATAGAGCCAGTCACAAGCCTGCCGAGTTATCTGGTGGTGAGAAACAGCGTGTAGCCGTGGCGAGAGCTTTGGTCAATAATCCTGCCGTCATCCTTGCCGATGAGCCATCAGGAAGTCTCGACACCAAGAACAAGGCTGAGCTTCACCAGCTCTTCTTCGACCTCAGAGACAAGTTCGGTCAGACTTTCGTCATCGTAACTCATGATGAGGGCCTTGCTGCCATCACCGACCGCACCATCCACCTCAAGGATGGAATGATTGAGAAGACGGTGGAGGCAGGAACAGCTGATAGCAAGAAAGAAACTGAAGAGGTTGTAAAAGCCCCAACAATAGAAGAAAAAACTGAAGATAATATTATATGAGCAAAAAGATAAAACTCGGCGATTACAATCGCCTTCGCATCGTAAAGAAAGTTGATTTCGGTCTGTATCTCGATGGTGGTGACGAGGGAGAGATCCTCCTTCCATCCCGCTACGTACCTGAAGACGCAGGCATCGGCGACGAGCTGGATGTCTTCATCTATCTCGACCAGGAAGAGCGCCTCATAGCAACCACCGAAACCCCTTTGGCAAAAGTGGGCGATTTCGCCTATCTCGAAGTGAAATGGGTCAACGAATACGGAGCCTTTCTGGGCTGGGGACTGATGAAGGACATCTTCTGCCCATTCCGTGAGCAGAAGAAGCGCATGGTGCTCGGCAACTCCTACATCGTGCATATCCACATCGACGAGGAGAGCTATCGCATCGTTGCCTCTGCCAAGATTGAGCGTTATCTCAACGAAGACCATCCTCACTACAAGCATGGCGATGAGGTGGATCTCCTCATCTGGCAGAAGACCGATCTCGGCTTCAAGGTTATCATCGACAACCAGTATCCGGGTCTGCTCTATCAGGACCAGATTTTCCAGTACATCCACACCGGTGACAAGATGAAGGGCTACATCGGAAGAGTTCGCCCTGACGGAAAGATAGATGTCACCCTGCAGAAGACCGGCATTCAGCAGACTGCCGATTTCGCCGAAACCCTCTACCAGTATCTCTTGGACAACGATGGCGAGTGTAACCTTGGCGACAAGAGCGAAGCCGACGACATCTACGAGCGTTTCCACGTGAGCAAGAAGGTTTACAAGCGTGCCGTGGGCGATCTATACAAAAAGCGCCTCATCACCGTAAGCCCGATGAGCATCCGATTGGCGGAATAAAGTTTTTAGAACTATATATAATAAGGTGGCGCATCAAATGAGATGCGTCACCTTTATTTTCTTATACGGTTTACCACCCAAACCAAGGGCAGCCATCGTATGATCCTTGATAATCAATTTACCAGCAAGGAAAGCTTTCTAAGTTGTCGCTCAAATTCATTTTCCGTATAAATTTTAACCTTCATACTACGCCTCCTCTTCCCGAAGTCTTCTCAACAAATCACGAGCATTCATCGGCTTAGTCCCATTCTTCTTATGGGCTTCCAGTTCATCAAGAGCACGGTTGAGACTTTCTGCCACATAGGCTTCCTGCTCTGCCTGGCTCATATAAGTTTCCTGATAACTGTTTCCTGATTTGGAGATAGAACTGGCTAATTTTTCAGCATAGTCTTTGAGCTTGGCGACAAATTCGTCAAGCGTATATTGACCTGTAGAAGGTACTTGAAACTGAATATTAATCGTTTCCATCTTATTCCTTTCTTTTAAATTAACGCCACAAAATTAAAGAAAAGAATTGGAAATGCCAAAGAAAAGAGCGACTTTCTTTAGTTTAAGATACGAAAAACATTCAACAACAGTTTTTGAATGTAGCAAACTACATGATGCAAATTAAATATATAATCTGCAAGATGCATCATTTTTTCCTTTTCAACCCAGGCTAATAAAACAAGGGAGCGAACTGCATCGCAACGCAGCCCGCTCCCTTATCTATACTGATGATTGAATTTAATCAACCTTTTCGATAATCTTCATTCCCTCTTCCACTGCCTGCATGTTCAGCGGAATCAAACCATGATGGCGCTCTGGCAATGACTTGTAAAGCGCCTTGTTCAAACCATCGGTGCTCACAACAGGACAAACCTTCAGCAGGCCGCCCAAAACAATCATATTGAACACCTTAGAATTTTTCATCTCGGCAGCCTTGTCCATCGCATCAATGCGATAAATGGTGATGTCCTTGCGCAGTGGAGGATTCATCACACCATAGCCATCATAAATCAGGATGCCGCCTGGCTTAATCTTCGGCTCAAACTTGTCGAGCGACGGCTGGTTGAGCACGATGGCTACATCATAATGGCTCAGGATAGGCGAAGAGATGCGACTGTCGCTCACAATGACCGTTACATTGGCTGTACCGCCACGCTGCTCTGGTCCGTAAGCAGGCATCCAGGTTACCTCCTTATCCTCCATCAGTCCTGAATAAGCCAGAATCTTTCCCATAGAGAGAACGCCCTGACCGCCAAAACCGGATATAATGATTTCTGTCTTCATTGTTCTATTATTATATTAGAAGAGCAATTCGTTCTTCACTCTTCATTCTTCACTCTTCACTTACATTCCCGTTGTATCCTTCAGGTCACCCTTAGGATACTGCTTAAACATGTTCTCTTCCATCCACTTGTTAGCCTCAACAGGTGAGAGTTTCCAACCGCTGTTGCAGGTAGAAACAATCTCTACCAGGCTGGAGCCCTTGCCCTGCATGCTTGCCTCGAACGCCTTGCGGATAGCCTTCTTTGCCTTCTTGATGCTTGCCACGGTCTCCACACTCTGGCGGGTTACATAACAAGTACCCTGCAGATGGCTTGCCAACTCGGTAATATTGAGTGGATAACCATGAAGATCAGCCTCTCTACCATAAGGACAGGTAGCTGTCTTCTGCCCCAACAGGGTGGTTGGCGCCATCTGTCCGCCGGTCATACCATAGATGGCATTATTGATGAAGATGATGGCGATATGCTCACCACGGTTCAGGGCGTGGATAGTTTCGCAGGTACCGATGCACGCCAAATCGCCATCGCCCTGATAAGTGAAGACAAGACGATCAGGCCACAAGCGCTTGATACCCGTAGCTACAGCAGGTGCACGACCATGAGCAGCCTCCTGCCAGTCAATATCCAAATAGCGATAAGCAAAGACAGCGCAGCCCACCGGACATACGCCTACCGTCTTATCCTCCATGCCCATCTCCTCGATAACCTCGGCAACGAGCTTATGAACTACGCCATGCGAACACCCCGGGCAATAGTGCATCGGGGTATCGTTCATCAGCGTAGGCTTCTTATATACCAGATTCTCTGGTGAAATTATATCATTCATTTTATTAACTTCTTTAATGCTTCAACGATTTCCTCCGGCTCCGGTACGATACCGCCCAGACGACCAAAGTGCTCCACAGGAGTCTGACCATTCACAGCCAGTCGCACATCCTGAACCATCTGACCGGCATTGATTTCTACAACCAGAATGCCCTTCTTGGTCTTGGCGAGTTCATGAATCTCCTTTTCAGGGAAAGGCCAGAGGGTGATAGAACGGAACAATCCTACCTTGATGCCCTGCTCACGCGCACTCTCGATGCTTTTCTCGGCAATACGTGCCGCACTACCGAAGGCTACGATAACATAGTCGGCATCATCCATCTGCTCGGTTTCATAACGAACCTCGGTTTCACGGATTTTTCTGTATTTCTCCTGAAGAGCAATATTGCGCTCCTCCATCACCTCAGGCTTGAGTTCCAGAGAGGTCATGATGTTGACAGGACGACTCTTCGGACGGCCGATGGTAGCCCAAGGACATTCCTTCGCAATCTCCTCCTCGGTACGACGAGGCTTGACAGGAGGCAGAACCACCTTCTCCATCATCTGACCAATGACACCATCGCTCAGAATCATCGCAGGATTGCGATACTTAAAGGCAAGCGTAAAGGCGAGATCAACGAAATCAGCCATCTCCTGAACAGATGCAGGAGCCAGCACAATCACATTATAGTCGCCATTACCACCACCGCGGGTAGCCTGGAAATAATCACTCTGGGATGGCTGGATGGTACCCAGACCCGGACCGCCACGCTGCACATTGACGATAACGCCCGGAATCTCAGCACCAGCCATGTAAGAGATACCCTCTTGCATCAAAGCCACACCCGGACTTGAAGAAGTGGTAATGACACGCTTACCGGCACCAGCGCCACCATAAACCATGTTGATAGCCGCCACCTCACTCTCAGCCTGCAGAACCACCATACCTGATGTTTCCCATGGCTTGAGCAGAGCCAGCGTCTCTATAATCTCACTTTGAGGTGTGATAGGATAGCCGAAGAAACCATCCGCACCACATCTGATACAGGCATGGGCTATCGCCTCATTGCCTTTCATTAATGTAACTTTCTGATTTACCATTATTTAGTCCTCCTTCTTACGATAAACAGTGATACAGCCGTCCGGACACACGATGGCGCACGAAGTGCAACCAACACACGCATCAGGTACAGCTGCCTCTACATAACGGTAACCATGCACATTGACTTTTTTCTCTGCCAATGCGATGACATGCTGAGGACAAGCCTCCACACAGAGCGAGCATCCCTTGCAACGCCCGGTGTCGACTACAATAGCCCCTTTAATCTTACTCATATTCTAATTTCTTACTAATTATCTTTACCATTGGAGTAAACAAAGCTCCTGCTGTCCACATGTCGGTTGTTATGGATTGTAGTAGTCTTTGCAATAAAAGCTCATGATATCATCCAACATCTCCTTGGCTGCTACGGCAGGGCTCTCCGGATCGAGGGCAATGGCCTCCATATAGCAGTCGAGGGCACGCTTAAAGTCACCCTGCTTGCGCCAGGCGTTACCTTGCTGATAATATTCTTCTGCTGTCATTTACTCTTTTCTTTTTAAGTTTTGCTCTGCGAAATTACTAATTTTCGGCTAAGAAAAAGAATATAAGCCTAAGATTTAAACTATATTAATGTAGTTTTTCACAAAAATGCGCACACTATAATTCAGTGTGCAATTTTTATGAAAGATGTACATTATTTCTACTAATATATCCTATAAAAAGACAATTCGTCATTTACCGCAGTTTTTTATGGTAAATGACGAACAGTACGATTCCCCTCAACAGAAGGTAGAGAATGAAGGCCAACCACAGGGCATGATTGCCCAGGAAAGGATGCAAGCCGAAGAACAGACCGAAGAACGAAGCCGAGGCTACGGCGGTAGAACAGAGCATCGACTTAGACTGGGTAATGCCTACAAAGATGCCATCGAAGACGAATGCCGACATGCCAGACAGCGGAATCAGCACAGCCCACCAGAAATATTCGCCCGATGCAGTTATCACCTGCTTATCGCTCGTGAGCAAAGAGAGGAAATTCTCGCCACCCACTATATATAATAAGGTGAAACCTACAGCCACGACAGCTCCAAAACCCATCGTTCTTCTAACCACCTCGCGGAATGCTCCCATGTTTCGAGCTCCATAATACTTGCCGCTCAACGCCTCTGCCGCATAGGCAAAACCATCCATAAAATAAGAGAAGATGGTAAAGAGCGTCATCAGCAGCGTATTCACAGCCAGCACAATGGTACTCTCCCTGGAACCTGCCGCCGTAAAGAAGAGGTTGACCGCCACCAGACAGAGGGTGCGGAGAAAGATATCCTTATTGAGCGAAAAAAACTGCTTCAGCGGTTCGGCAGCAAAGAGATGCCGGCGATAGTCATACTTGCTTAACCGGCGATAACAGATGCGATAGAACAGACATGCCATCAGGAATCCCCACCATTGGGCAATAACCGTTCCGAGCGCCACGCCTTCTACCGTCATACCGCCGACAAAGACCAGCAGCAGAGAGGCGATGATGTTCACCACATTCTGCATCAGCGATACCATCATCGGAATGCGCGTGTTCTGCATACCGATAAACCAGCCCGTAAATCCGTAGAGTCCTAGCACTGCCGGGGCTCCCCAGATACAGACATAACAGTATCTTCGTGCCAGTTCTACGACATCCGCTTCCGGCGACATCGCCCACAGTCCACAGCCTATCAGCCATTTCTGGAGAACGAAAAACAGCACTCCTATCCCCACACCGATACTCAGAGAGCGCACCAGGAGCCTCAGTACCTCAGCCAAATCTCTCCTTCCCAAAGCCTGCGAAGTCATTCCGCTGGTTCCCATTCTCAGGAATCCGAAAAGCCAGTAGATGACATTGAACAGCATCGACCCCACGGCAATGGCTCCGATGTAAGCCGCATCGCCGATATGCCCGACGATGGCGACATCCACCAAACCCAAAAGCGGTACCGTGATATTGGATATTATCGACGGCACCGCTAATTGTAATATTCGTTTATTCACGTACTTTAATGATTATCATTAATCACTAATAAATAATCACTATACTCTATATTTCGCAGCCTGCTCCTCAATATAGGCAGCATCGCTGAAATAGTCGATACGCATAGCCTTGCGAACCTCATCCATAGTCTGGGCTGCAAACTCGCGGGCATCCTCGCTACCCTTCTTCAGGATATTGAATACCTCAGGAATATCTTGCTCAAACTCATGACGGCGGGCACGGATTGGGTCGAGCATCTTGTTGATGACGCTGTTCAGGAACTTCTTGCAGGTACCGTCACCGATACCACCCTTCACATACTGCTCCTTCAACTCATCCAAAGTCTTGAACTCAGGCCAGAACTCTGCGAAATCCTCAGGAGTAGAGAATGCCTCGAGATAGGTGAATACGGCATTGCCCTCCAGATGTCCTGGCTCTTCCATGCTCATACGTGGCTCACCGTTAGACATCTTCTTCACCTTCTTCCAAACGGTCTTCTCATCGTCACTCATGTAGATGCAGTTGCCGAGACTCTTACTCATCTTCTCCTTACCGTCAGTTCCAGGAAGACGACGGCAGCAGGCAATCTCAGGAAGCAGAATCTCCGGCTCTACCAAAACAGGTGCATAAGTCTGGTTGAAGCGGCGAACCAACTCGCGGGTTACCTCCAGCATAGGCTCCTGGTCCTCACCGGCAGGCACGGTTGTAGCCTTGAAAGCGGTGATGTCGGCAGCCTGACTCACAGGATAGCAGAAGAAACCGAGCGGAATGTTTGCCTCGAAGTTACGCATCTTGATCTCAGTCTTCACGGTTGGGTTACGCTGAACACGAGATACGCTGATGAGGTTCATCAGATAGGTAGTCAACTCAGCCAACTCTGGAATCATACTCTGGATATAGAGTGTACACTTCTGTGGGTCGAGGCCCGCAGAGAGATAGTCAAGAGCCACCTCTGTGATGTTCTGGCGAATCTTCTCAGGATTGTCGGCATTATCAGTCAAAGCCTGAACATCTGCCATGAAAACGAACATCCTGTCGAAGTCGCCAGCGTTCTGAAGTTGTACTCGGCGCTGCAGAGAGCCGATGTAATGACCCAGGTGAAGTTTACCTGTAGGACGGTCGCCCGTCAATATAATCTTTCCCATTTTCTTGCAATTTATTATTATTTTTGTGCAAAGGTACAACAAAATATTGAGAAACTGCAAGAAATGGTGAAAAAATAACAAAATGAGCGGGAGAAGGAAGGGATAGCTGAAAGAAAAACGGGGCACCCCTTGAGGATGCCCCGCCACCAATTAAAATAATTGATTGTCGCATTATAAACTTACCGTACTACTTAGCGATCATGATCGTTACACGGTTCTCTGCATTTTCTGCAAAAGGCTGCACACGGGCACCCTTAGATTCTTCTGTAATGCGCTCTGAAGGTATATTATATTTCTTTGTAAGCATCCAAACCACAGCTGCTACTCGCTTGGCAGCGATGCGGTCGTTGATGACGTCATAGCCTGTACCCTTGTCAGCATAGCCGGTTACTACAACCTTTGCCTCTGTGTTCTTGTTCAGGAAGTCAACCACCTCACGGATCTTAGCATCCTCAGCAGGAGCAATCTTGTAAGAATTGATGGTGAAGAAGATGTCACGGCGAATCTCCTCTACCTTCTTCTCTACAGGAGCTGGCTTAGGCTCTGGCTTAGGAGCTACATATTCCTGCTTAGGAGCTGGTGCCGGAGCAGGTTCCTCTACCGGCTTAGCCTTCTTGGTATAGCTCTTGCCCAGGTTGATGCGTACACTTGCCAGTGCATTGAAGTACCAGTCAGGGGTATCTTCCTTCTTAGAGTTGTATTTGTCTGAAATCATGTTGGCATTGCCCTCGAGCATGATGCTCACAGCCTTGCTTACCTTGAATTCCAGGTCGATACCGGCTCTGCCGTAAGGGCGAACCTTCTTTCCCTGCCAGAGATACTCCAGGTTGTAGTTGTTGAAGTTCTCAAGCGTGGCAGCGATGTCGTTTATCTCTTGGTTGCCGCCAGCCCAGTTGATACCACCGCCAGCGAAAGCACTTATATTAAACACACGGTTCGGATTCCAGCCACAGAAAAGGTTGGAGAGGTTGAACATGAAATCTACACCAGGAGCCATATATTTAAACTTATATTTGGCGTTGTAAGGCTTTTCTCCCACTTTGGAGCGAAAACCAGCCCAGCCGCCCTTGCTCCAGAGTCCGTTCATCTGAGCACGGAGTCCGAAAAGCGGAGAGAATTGATAGCCAATAGCTCCCTGAATATTAGGAGAGAGTAAGTCCTTGAACTTAGCCTCGCCCAGTGTATACTATCCACCTCCCCGAATATCGGGGTAGAAGTGCTTCTTGAATTGATACTCATTGCCGTCCTTATCGACATAGGTGGCTTGTGCCACGGCTGAAGTGCCGAGGGCGAGCATAGCAGATGCAATGATAAACTTATAATTTTTCATGTCTGATAAGTTTAAAACTGATTATTAATTGCTTTTTATGGGAGCTGTAATGAGTTTCTTGCTCTGGTTGTCTTCTGGATTGATTGTTACAGCATTTTTGGGAAGTACAGTTACTACTAAAGCTCGAGCTGTGTCATTCTTTCCATCTATGTAGTCAACAATAACAGAATCATTAGGAAGCATCACTCCATTGTTGTAACGAACCTCGTTGAGATTAAATACGATAGAATCTTCTCCATCCATAACGGTAAGGTTCTTTAGGGTATCATCATCAATGCGAACATTTTTCACGATGCCTCTTATCTTTTTAAGTTCAGGCTTTCCACAACTGCTGATTCCTAGAACCAGCAATAAGGTGAAAACAACCATATAAAAAAATGATTTTCTCATCTTCTTTCCTTATTGTTTAAAAATAAGAGGGAAACGTTCAGATGAACGTCCCCCTCAGTATTATAGTAATGTTCTAGAATCTAACCGATTCTTGTTGTCGCAATAATTACTTAGAAGCAGGACGCTTGATAGTAACCTTGAATGACTGTGGTACCTCATGACCATAAGCATCAACAACAACGAACTCCAAGTTTTCTGTGTGATCAACTGTTGGAGCGTTCTCTGCCTGAATACCTGTCTGAGTAAAGATAAACTGACCGTTAGTGGCATCAACTTCAACCGTGAAGTATGGGTCAACCTGACCTTCATATGTCAAGTGAGCTGAACCAGCCTTAACCTCCAGATACTTGTTAGTCAAGAGCTGCGCAAATGTACCACCGAAGAAATCATTGTTATATGTATTCTTAACAGCAATGTTCTTGATGTCTGTCTTGATTACATTTGCAGTAGCCTTCCACTGGAGTGCTGGCTGTTCTTTCCAAGAATAGCTGCTTGCAGAATGCCAGCAAGCGAATGTAACTGACAGACTCTTACCGTAGTCTACAGAGCAAGGCTTCTTTTCCCACTGGCCAGTCTTATTATTCTTAACAAGACTAATCTCGCCATAGTTGTACTTAGCTGTAACAGCATGCTTGGTCGTTGAGTTAATGAAGTCTTTAGCTGCAACTTTCGCAACAAAATTGTTGGCCTTGTCTGCCCTAACACTTGTCAACTTGTCATTTGCATCCTTAGCTGCGTCTGCGATTTCGAAACTAACGTTATCGTCGAGATTATAGAATACGTTATTCAAGTCTACAGAACCATATACGCTCTTATTGGTTACTGTGTAGCCATTTTCTGGCGTCATGTAAGCGATGAAGTAACCAGTACCCTTACCTGTTTCCTGTGCTGGACGGAATGTGATGTCAGCAGGGAATGCCTTAGGAAGAACCTTGGTGTACGTAGCTGTTACGGTACCTACCTCATAGAAGTTGTTATCAGTATACTTCCTCAAAGTTGACTTCAATGAAACTGTTGCACCATCAGCGATGAGGGCTGGGTTGTTAACCTTGAAGGCAATCTTTGTAACCTCAGACATGTTTGTTGTCTCATTTCCATCCTTGTTGTAATAAACAGCAGCGAATACAGGCTTCTCTGAAAGAGGACATGCATTGTTGTCAGCTACTAACTCCCAAGGACCATAGCTTACACCATCAACTGGGCTGAAGTCCTTCTTCTCTGTAATCTTGTTTACTGCATCCAAGTTACCTACGATACCTGATGTATAGTTCTCACCTACAACTACGTAGAAGGCCTTACCATCTGGGTCGAGCAACTTACCATCCTTGTTTACTGCATATACACGGAAACCGATGATGTCGTGGTTTGCAGCCTCGGTCTGGATTGTAAGAGTCAAGTTCTCGCTTGCAGGAACAACCTTGTTCAAATTATCAATTTCATAGTTCTTCCAAGCGTTGAGCTCAGAAACACCAGACTCGATAGCATTATCCTTGTCGAGTACTACATAGTAATAATCCGCAGCCGTATTGTCTGAAGTCTTCAAATCAGTGATAGAGAATGGCTTACCAACTTCAACCTGCAAGAGACTATTCCAATATCGGACATCAGATCGGTGACTACGATAATTTGCGTTCTCAACGTTCTTCTTCTCGCCTTCCAAAACTGGCTCTGCGGCAGCATCATTTGCCCAAGCAAGTTCAGGATTCTTATCGCTTGAGAAATTGCTGTTTTCGCCAACAATTTCATAACCAGTCCAACGGTTGTGGATTTCACTAACATCCTTACCACCAACCTTGAATGTGAAATCGTTGCTAGGCACGAACTTATTGTAAGTAGGCTTAACATCGTAAGTAGACACTACGTAGCGGTCAGCAGCTGCCTCTGCCTTAGAATCAACAGTGTTATTGATAGCTACAGCATAGAGGATAGCTTTTTCATTACCATTCTCATCTTTTACTGTAACTGCCTTCTTGAAGTCTTCCTCTGAAACGCCTTCTGCTACAGAAAGAGGGAGCTTCCAAAGACCAGTCTTGACAGTAGCTGCAGCACGAGTAGTAATCAACTTGTCGAACTTAGAAGGAGTACCTACCTTAACAATGTCCTCAAGGCTTTCACCCTTAGAGTTCAAAAGAATAATCTTAGCACCCTTTGTGAGGTCAGCGTTAACTGGGTTTACGCGAACTACAATAGAAGCATCGTCTTTCACATCGATATCCTTACCCTTAACGTACTCAACAATAGGCTTAGCGTCATTACCATTCTCATCACCAAACTTAGAGTCGTCTGAAATCAAACCATGAAGCATCTCTACTGTGAGAGGTGTTATGCCATTTGTTGTATTCCAATTACTTGTAAATCCGTTAACACCAGAATATGTCTCAACGAGCTCAACGCTAGTTACTGCAGAATACAACTCCTCAACAGCGCCCTTGTATGCATTAACCTTAACGGTCAAGCTACCGATAGTCTCTTTGTCACCATCAGCACCGAGGAGTTCTTCTTTGAGTTGAGTGAGCTTCTCATCCAACTTGTCTGCTGTAACTCGGCTTGTTTCCAAGTTACCGATGCGCTCCAGAGCCTTCTCGAAGTCAGCTTGTTTAGCGGCAGCGTTAGCTGTAGTAGCTGCAGCTGCGGCATCCTTAACAGCCTGGTCAGCTTGCTTCTGAGCATCCTTTGCTGCCTTAGCAGCAGCATCTGCAGCCTTTTGTGCTCCGTCAGCTGTTGTCTGTGCATTAGCAGCGTTACTGATTGCAGTTGCTACGTCAGTGGCAGCCTTGTTAGCTGTAACCTCAACTTTCTGGATAGCTTTTTCAACATCTGCTTTTACAGCAGCATCATTAGCCTTAGCTAAAGCAGACTCTGCAGTAGTCTTAGCTGCTGATGCAGTAGAAGCTGCATCCTGCAACTGTGTTTTCAATGCATCAATGTCGCTCTGCAAACCAGCCTTGTCAATCTAGCTCTGCAAGTTGTCAATGTCATCGTCGTAATCTTTACAAGAAGTAAATGTGCTTACCGAGGCAATTGTCAATGCACCCATAAGCAGCGCGCTAAAATACTTTCTTTTCATACGGTAATAATTTATAAAGTTATACGATTTTCCTAGCCTTCCGGCAGGAAGTTATTAATTAATTCTCTATATCGAATTAAGAGTTCCGTTTGATGAAAAGAGTCTGCACTCTTAGAAAAGTTATTTTTTCAGTTTTCAAAGGTCCTCTTAGAAAAGTTATTTTTTATCGTTCTTTAATATTGTGGCTTTTTATCGCCACTCAGTTCTTATTGTTTTTATCATATCTCCAACCAGGAGATTTTTCATGTTGCAAATATGAAGTATATTTTTCGAAACTTGCAAGTTTTTGAGCATTTTTTTTTCAAAAAAAGGCTAATTTTCTTATGTTTTTTATAAAATAGCCCCCATATTGGGTTTCTAACCCGTCTATTTTCCCTGTTTTCCTCCATTTTGCCGATATAAAACCTACACCGTATTATATATAGGGGAGATTGGCGGTCCTACACCTTGTTATATATAGGGACCATCTAGATGCGAATGTATGAGTAAATCGTATTACACCAAGCCGCCTCATTCTGATAACTCAAGTGCTTCATTCTGATAACTCAAGTGCTTCATTCAGCTCACTGAGCTACTTCGTTCAGCCAACGCAGCCATATTATTCAGCCAACGAAATTGACTCTTCCACCCAACGAAGTCGAATCTTTAACCCAACGAAATCGAATCTTCTGCCCAGCGCAGTCGTATCTTTAACCCAACGCAGTCGTATCTATCGACTCAATGAAGCGTATAAACTTGTTAAATGACGTACATGATTTCATCTACTTACTAAAACTGGCTGGCAGCCCATTACACCTTATCATATATACTGGCATTGATGTGAATATCGGAAAAGTATCAATGACGATGTGATAGACAGATACAACGATATGCTTATCAAAGCTATCAGCATATGAGAGGGAGGGAGAGTTATTCCGCCAACGATGCAGGAGAAATTACGTCACGACGTAACAACAACTACGTCCCGACGCAGTGACAGCTACGTCGGGACGCAGTTTCAGGAGCATCCTGCCCATTATCAAGTAAGCCTCATTTCCATTTTTGGTGATAAAAAGACGAAAAAAAGGGGCTATATTGAACGTAAAACCCTTGTTTTGTTCAGTCGTTGCACCAAGCGTTCCAATGAATAGAACAATGAAGCCTGTTTCGAAGGACATCGAAACAGGCTTCATTGTTTTATTCTAGAATTCTGCGTTCTTTGGTGTACGTGGGAATGGAATCACGTCGCGGATATTCTGCATACCGGTTACGAAGAGAATCAGACGCTCGAAACCGAGACCGAAACCTGCGTGTGGGCATGAACCATACTTACGGGTATCGAGATACCAGTTCATATCCTTCATAGGGATGTTGCGAGCCTCAATCTCACCCATCAGCTTGTCATAGCTCTCCTCACGGACAGAACCACCGATAATCTCACCAATCTGTGGGAACAGTACGTCGGTACCCTGAACGGTCTGACCGCTCTTGCCACCGAAACCACTCTCCTCCTCGTCTATCTTCATATAGAATGCCTTGATAGCCTTAGGATAGTTAGTCATGATAACCGGGCGCTTGAAGTGCTCCTCTACGAGGAAACGCTCATGCTCTGAAGCCAGGTCATCACCCCACTCGCATGGGAACTCAAACTTCTTACCGTTGGCAATAGCCTCCTGAAGGATGCGGATACCCTCGGTATATGGAAGATGAACGAAGTCGGAATTCAATACGCCTTCCAGACGGGCAATCAGACCCTTGTCAATCATCTTGTTCAAGAAAGCAAGATCGTCCTTGCAATGCTCCAGTGCCCAACGGATACAATACTTGATGAAGTCTTCCTCCAACTCCATCAAACCGTCCATATCCAGGAAAGCAACCTCTGGCTCTACCATCCAGAACTCAGCCAGGTGGCGAGGAGTATTACTGTTCTCTGCACGGAAGGTTGGACCGAAGGTATAGATGGCGCCGAGTGCTGTAGCACCGAGCTCACCCTCCAACTGACCGGAAACGGTCAATGAAGTCTGCTTGCCGAAGAAATCATCAGAATAGTCAATCTTGCCATCCTCGGTCTTCTTCAGGTTGTAGAGATTCTTGGTAGTTACCTGGAACATCTGACCAGCACCCTCACAGTCGCTGGCTGTGATGAGCGGAGTATTGAAATAGAAATATCCATGCTCATGGAAGTAAGTGTGGATAGCCATTGCCATGTTATGGCGGATACGCATCACGGCACCAAAGGTATTGGTACGGAGACGGAGGTGAGCATACTGACGCATGTATTCGAAGCTCTGTCCCTTCTTCTGCATAGGATAGTCGCTGCCGCAGAGACCGTAAATCTCGATGCTCTCGCACTGGATCTCAACACTCTGTCCGGCACCCTGGCTTTCTACCAGCGTACCTACGGCGCTGATACAAGCACCGGTAGTAATCTGACGGAGCTGATTCTCATCGACCTTTGATGGGTCGACTACTATCTGAATATTATTAATAGTAGAACCATCGTTAAGAGCGATAAAATCGACTGCTTTGCTACTACGATGGGTACGAACCCATCCCTTGACATTCACGATTGAGCCGTAGGCTGTACTCTTGAGCAAGTCTACAACTTTAGTTCTTTTTACTTTTTCCATTGTTAATTAATAGGTTAAAAAGGAGACTAAACAGATAGTCTCCTTTCTTATTATATCTTATTATCCTTATTCAAAAGCACCCATGCGGAGCATGTCTACCTCCTTCTCAGTAAGGAAGCGCCAGTCACCGCGACGGAGATTTTTCTTAGTCAAACCTGCGAACTGTACACGGTCGAGCTTGGTAACACGATAGCCGAGGCTCTCGAAGATACGACGCACGATACGGTTCTTGCCACTATGAATCTCGATGCCAACCTGTGCCTTGTCGCGATCATCAGCATACTCTACAGCATCTGCCTTGATCTCACCATCTTCCAAGGTGATACCCTCACGGATCTGATCCATATCGTGAGCAGTCAGATTCTTATCGAGATGAACGTGATAAACCTTCTTCTTCAGGAACTTAGGGTGAGTAAGCTTAGAAGCCAGGTCACCATCGTTGGTCAAGAGAAGTACACCTGTTGTATTACGGTCGAGACGGCCTACAGGATAGATACGCTCAGGACAAACATCCTTTACGAGGTCCATCACAGTCTTGCGCTGCTGAGGATCATCGCTGGTTGTAACATAATCCTTTGGTTTGTTGAGCAATACGTATACCTTCTTCTCCAAAGATACAGGAGCGTCGTGGAACTTCACCTCATCGGTACGAAGAATCTTGGTACCCAACTCGGTAACTACCTCACCATTGACAGTTACCAGACCAGCCTGGATAAACTCATCAGCCTCACGGCGAGAGCATACACCAGCATTGGCGAGGAACTTGTTCAAGCGCAATGGCTCTGTTGGGTCGATGTTTTCCTCCTTATATTCGATACGCTTCTTCATGCTATACTTAGCATTTGGATCGTAACCAGGAGTGTGCTGACGGAAACCGCCACCACGGTTGTTGCCATAGCCACCACCCTGGGGACGACCATAACCACCACGGTTGTTGCCATAACCACCCTGCTGAGAACGAGACTGGTAGCCGCCCTGCTGACGTGGCTGGTAGCCACCCTGCTGACGAGGCTGATAACCACCCTGCTCATCATTATTGTTGTAACGAGGACGATAGCCACCCTGCTGAGGACGAGACTGATAGCCTCCCTGCTGACGTGGCTGGTAGCCACCACGGTTGCTGTTACCATAACCACCACGGCTCTGATAGCTGCTGCGCTGTGGACGCTCGCTGCTGCCTGTACTCTGCAAGCCAGCACCGAAACCTTCAGGACGGAAACCGCCTTCGCTGTTACTGCTACTTCTGTCGCTGCTGTATGCGCGATGTGAATTGATACGAGGACGCTGTGTGCGACCTACTGGTCGATAACTCTTCTGATAACCACCTGCTGGGTTGTAGCCCTCACGGGTTCTCTCATTCTCAGAAGACTGATCTTGAGGTTTGTTTTCAAATTCTGAATCCATTTTCTTAAAATACTTAATAGCCTCACGGCTGGGTTAATAAATCTAATTTTTACTTTTATATATATGTACTAAAACTACAAAATTCCTTTGTGCATATTAGATACCTGTATAATTGCTTGGTGTGATTGCCATCAGTTCTGCCTTAACACTATCACTCACATTCAATCCCTGGATAAACTCATGAATAGTTTCCTCAGTCATGTGCTGATTGGTACGTGTCAACGCCTTCAATGCCTCGTAAGGATGTGGATATGCCTCACGGCGAAGAATAGTCTGGATAGCCTCAGCTACAACTGCCCATGTATTATTCAAATCTTCCTGCAGTTTCTCCTCGTGAAGAATCAGTTTACGCAAGCCCTTCAATGTACTCTGGATAGCAATGACGCTATGACCGAGAGGCACACCGATGTTACGGAGTACGGTACTGTCAGTAAGGTCGCGCTGCAAGCGGCTAACCGGAAGTTTCTGTGCCAGGAACTGAAGAATGGCATTGGCTATGCCCAGGTTACCTTCACTGTTCTCATAATCGATAGGATTCACCTTGTGAGGCATCGCACTTGAGCCTACCTCACCTGCCTTGATCTTCTGCTTGAAGTAATCCATAGAGATATACATCCAGAAGTCACGGTCTAAGTCGATGATAATGGTGTTGATACGACGGATGGCGTCAAAGATAGCGCCAAGGTAGTCATAGTTACTGATCTGTGTGGTATACTGCTCGCGTTCCAAACCGAGTTTTTCGCTGACGAACTTGTTACCGAATACTTTCCAGTCATACTGTGGATAAGCTACATGGTGAGCATTGTAGTTACCGGTAGCACCACCGAACTTAGCTGTAATCTTGCAAGCCTTGAGCGAATTAAGCTGCTCGGTAAGACGGTAAACATAAACCATGATTTCCTTGCCCAGGCGGGTAGGTGAAGCAGGCTGTCCGTGAGTCTTAGCCAGCATAGGCACATCCTTCCACTCATCAGCATAAGTCTGGAGCTGTGCAATCAGCTCTTCAACCTGCGGATTGAAGCACTCTTCCAAAGCCTCTTTTACAGAGAGAGGCACACTTGTGTTGTTGATATCCTGAGATGTCAAACCAAAATGGATAAACTCCTTGTAAGCATCCAAGCCTCCGATCTTATCGAATTCTTCCTTGATAAAATACTCTACAGCCTTTACATCGTGATTGGTAATCTTCTCGATGTCTTTTATGCGCTGTGCTTCATTTTCGTCAAAATTACGATAAATGTCACGCAGACGTTCGAACAGCGACTTGTCGAAAGAAGCAAGCTGTGGCAAAGGTAACTCGCATAGAGTAATGAAGTATTCAATCTCTACGCGTACACGATAACGAATGAGAGCATACTCTGAGAAGTAGTTAGCGAGCTGCTCTGTTTTTCCCCTATAACGACCATCAATTGGTGATATGGCAGTCAATAAATCTAAATTCATAACAATACGTATTATATATAGGGTGCAAAATTAATGAATTATCATGAGAAAACAGAGAAAATAGTGATAAATAAATTTAAAAGCATAAAAAAAGTCTCTCAACATTTGTTGAGAGACCTTCACCATTGTGGGCGTTGACGGATTCGAACCGCCGACCCTCTGCTTGTAAGGCAGATGCTCTAAACCAGCTGAGCTAAGCGCCCTTACTTTTCGTAAGCGGTTGCAAAGGTACGACTATTTTTTGGTTCCACCAAATTTTTCAGCAACTTTTTTCGTTTTTTCTTCAAAAAAGTGCATTTTCTAGTGTTTTTCCTCAATTTTTAGGGTAAAAACGGTCAGTTTTTGCATTTCAATTGCCAAAAACAGCAAACCAAGAGAAAGAACTTACGATGGAACTGCAAAACCTATTTCAACCCCAAAAGGTACTTATTGAGAAAGAAAAGTTCTTTTTAAGAAATTCAAAGAAACAAAAAAGGCATTCTTCACGAGGAAGAATGCCCTATTCTATTTTTATACCTTATATTATATATACTGTATAATTACTCACCAACCTGAACAGTTGCACGACGGTTGTAAGAAGCAGGAGTTAAATCCTTAACACCACCGTTAGCCTTAACTACGATGTTCTCCTTAGCGACACCCAACTTAACGAGCTCATCAGCTACCTTCTCAGCACGAGCCTTAGAAATCTTCTGGTTAACAGCTGCAGAACCAGTAGCGCTGTCAGCATAACCGTTAACTACCAACTTAGCGTTGTTGTCCTTAGCATACTGAGCGAGAGCCTGTACGTTTACAAGATCCTTCTTAGAAGCAACCTTAGACTTGCCGATGTTGAAGAATACAGAAACTGGAGTAGCAACATACTCCTTAACTGCCTTATCCTCTACAGGCTTCTGGTTGTTCAAGAGATTCTTCAAACGGTCGTTCTCTGCATTAGCATCGTTCAACTTAGCATTGAGAGCGTCAAGTTCTGACTGATGAAGAGCGTTGATAGCATCAACATCTGGAACCTTGTTCCAAGTAGCCTTACCCAAGTTGTATGTAACACCGACCTCAACATTCAAAGAACGGTCGTGTCTTGCAATCACCTTGTCGATAGAGCGAGATGTGCTAGGCTTAGCACCTGCCAATACACCTGTGTAACCATCATAGTCGTTAGCACCTACTGCATAGTTTACATCGAGGTTGACAGCCCACTTGTTATTGATCTTGAACTCGTTCAAGATACCAACACCAACTACAGGAGCATAGCAGTTAGCGCTCATGTTACGGTTAATACCAAAACCTGCGTAAGGGATGCAATCCCAAACACGAGCCTCGTTGTAACCACACAACATATTGCTAACATTGAACAAAACCTGCTCATTCAAAGTCCAATACTTATTTGCATTTGTTGACTTATTCTCAGAAACTACTGTACGGCCCCAAACGCCATTGAACTTGGTACGGAGACCGAGACCTGGTGTGAACCACTTACCTACAGCAACAGAGAAACCGAGATTGTTTCTGAAACCCTTGAATGGGCTCTTAGAGAAACCATTGCCCTCTTCCTGGTTGCCCCAGAATGCAGAACCAGCAACGTTTGCCTGAACAAACCAATTGCTCCAAAAAGAATTTGTTGCAACACTATACTTCTCAGTAGTTGCTGCATCCTGAGCCATACTGCCCATTGTTACGCTAGCCAATGCTAGCACTGCTAATAACTTTTTCATAACTTTATAATTTAAAAATCAATTTATATATATATCTTCTGAATGACGGAGCAAAGATAATACTATTTTTTTGAAATAACCTTCATTTTCTAAAAAAAATAGCATTTTTCGTTAACTTTTTTAAGAAAAACGGGATTTTTCCCCGCTTTTACCCTAAAAGATGCTCAATTTCCTGCTGACGGAGGATACAAACTGTCTCTTATACACATCTGACGCTGCCGACGATCGCATA